>artificially_reared_2__coassemble_495_pt1 | contig 20587 bp, 14 predicted proteins | sample artificially_reared_2__metabat2_high_PE_035 | metagenome-assembled genome bin artificially_reared_2 | reverse complement strand
GAGGTTCCTGGCGGATTCGAACCGCCGTACACGGTTTTGCAGACCGCTGACTAAGCCACTCATCCAAGGAACCGGATTGCTTTTGTTTTGCTTTGAGTTGTTGTCTTTCTCAATTGCGTTGCAAAGGTATTACTTTTTTTTGAATCTACAATACTTTTGGCCAAAAAAAATGATGTTTTTTTGTCTTTTTTCTTTGTCAGTAGATCCTGTTTATTTGTATTTTCTTCTTAATCTCTTAATCTATAGATTGTTATGTGGAATATTGCAGATACATGCAAATTACCGTAATTTTTGGGCCAAAAAGAATTTTCTAATAATTAATCTGTCGATTATATGTTATATTATTAGATTTATCTGTGCTTATATTTGTCATTGCATGTCTTTATTTGGTTTTTCAGATTACATCCGGCGCAACCATCGCATGGGGATTTTCCTTTACCTGTAATTTGTGCATAGATTTTTTTGCCGGCATATACTATGCAAAGACAAACTATTATTAAAACTAATATACTTTGTATGCTCATAAGCTTTTGTAAATTTAAAGGCTCAAAATATCATTACCGTATTATTATACCCTTATCCGGAAATATACTGTAGATATTTTGAGCCTGATTATTGTTATACATTGAAACATTAATAAATATACTTTCAGTGTAAAATACTATGTAAGTATACTTTTTTGCTATACAAACAAACTTCCTATCTGGTAAACTAAAAATGCTACAATCCATGCCAGAACTGTGGTATATACAGCAGAGAAGATAGCCCATTTCCAACTTCCTGATTCTTGTTTAATAGCTGCAAGTGTAGCAACACACGGGAAGTATATAAGAATAAAAAGCATGTAGGCAAAAGCCACAAGAGGGGTAATTGGAATTCTTTCGGCCAGATTGACACTCTCCACATCATCTGTATCGGCATAAAGTACACCGAGGGTACTTACCACAAGCTCTTTGGCTCCAACCCCGGAAAGAATACCTATACCCATTTTCCAGTCAAATCCCAATGGCTCGATAACAGGCTCAATGGCTTTACCGATTTGTCCGATATATGAATTCTCCTGTTGTTGGGCTACGGTCTCATACTTGTCGTGATTAGGGTAATATCCTAAGAACCATATAATAATAGAAGCAACCATGATAATACCACCCATTTTCTTAAGATACTGTGCACCCTTTTCCCATGTGTGGCGGAGCACAGACTTGGTAGTCGGCATTCTGTATGGAGGCAACTCCATAACGAACGGTGTATCATCGCCTTTTACTATGAACTTACTGAAAATGCGCGCCATCAGTACAGCAAGTAGTATACCGGTACTGTAGATACATAATAAAACAAGACTTGCACTGTTGGGGAAGAAAGCGCCAATCATTACCAGATATATAGGAAGTCGGGCACTGCACGACATCAATGGGTTTACAAGCATTGTTACCAGTCTTGACTTGCGGCTCTCTATTATTCGTGATCCCATTATTGCAGGAACATTACATCCAAATCCCATAATGAGAGGAATAAAAGATTTTCCGTGCAATCCCATTTTATGCATAATCTTATCCATGATAAAAGCTGCACGAGCCATATATCCCGAATCTTCCATGAGTGAAATAAACAGATAGAGAAGAAGAATATTAGGAAGGAATACAATTACGCCCCCTACACCTCCTATAATACCGTCTATAACCAGATCTTTCAGAGGACCGTCTGGCATAATGTTCTCAACCATGCTTCCTATTGCAGATACAAGCCATTCTATTCCCTGCATTGGATAGTCGCCCAATACGAATGTACCTTCGAACATTATATACAGGAAAATGAAAAATATAGGAAATCCCCATATCCTGTGGGTCACAATACTGTCGACTATGCGTGTAAACATCTCAGTATTCTGATTATTGTCTGTATATGTCTCTTTCAGCGCTCCCGAGATAAAACCATATTTGGCATCCGTCATAGCCTGTTCACTGTCTTCGTTAAGCAGAACCTTAAGTCGCTCAGCCTCCTTGTTGCGTATGTCCAATATAGTTTTGGCGTTAGGCATGTCGGCTATGATTCTCTTTTCAATATCCTTATCATTTTCCAGAAGCTTGATGGCAAGAAAACGTGTTGAATACTTGTGTCTTATTTCCTCAATCTTTCCTATCTCCTTCTTTATAGAGTCGATACTGCGTTCTATTTCCGGTCCGTGGTTTATATGGATATGCCTGATAAAGTTCTTTGGAGTAAAGTCATTTTCCTCTTCCTTATGGCTGCCATATTTATGGTCGGGTACATAAGCATCGTGCCATTCCTTGTATTCTCTCAGAATTTCATTACGTATATCTTCCTTCTGTTCCATGAAGTCGGCACCCTCATAAAGCCCAATTATCACATGGAAAAGTTCGTCAATACCTTGTCCTGTACGGCTTATTGTAGGTACGGCAGGAACACCCAAAAGTTGGCTTAGTCCCTTAATGTCAAGCTTGTTTCCGCTATTCTCGAGAGCATCATACATGTTGAGAGCTATAACCATTCTTACATTCATGTCAATGAGCTGCGTAGTAAGATAAAGGTTTCTCTCAAGGTTTCCGGCGTCCACCACATTAATTATAACGTCGGGAGTTTCTTCAATGATATGCTTTCTTACATAAAGTTCCTCCGGACTGTATGCCGATAGGGAATATGTACCAGGCAAGTCAACCAGACGGAAATGATATCCCTGAAAGTCGAAATACCCTTCTTTGGCGTCTACAGTTACGCCACTATAGTTTCCTACATGCTCATGTGAGCCCGAGGCCACATTAAACAATGAAGTCTTTCCGCAGTTAGGATTACCTACCAGAGCCACATTTATGGTACGTCTTTTTCCCTGTGCAAGTATTCTCATCTGTTCGTCGGATACAGGTATACTTTCCGAAATCGGGTCATGAAATGAAGTGCCGCAATTAGTCCTTCTTGCTTCCTCTTCGCTGATAATCTCTATCATTTCAGCTTCCTGACGGCGCAATGAAATTTCATATCCCATAATCTTATATTTGATAGGGTCCTTAAGAGGCGCATTAAGAACAACCTCAACTGTCTTTCCTTTGATAAAGCCCATTTCAATGATTCTACGACGGAAACCTCCATGTCCTAAAACCTTTACTATGACCCCCTTTTCACCTGTTTTTAATTCTGATAGTTTCATGTTTTTATAATTTTGTGCAAAGATAAATGTTAGATATTTCTTAAACAAGTTATTTAGATTGTTTTTAAATAAAACATTGGCGGCTTGTTTTCCGTAGTATTGAAAGATTGTAATATAATGTGGCATCCGCAACTGTTACTACCGTATTCCTGTCTGTGATATGTAAAATATAAATTGTAATTTTGCATCAGAGTTCTATGTCATACTGTTTAGATAAATAAGATAACATAAACCAGATAATAAACAGAGTATAGAAATACCAGAAATATATTGAAATAATAGAAATACCAGAAATAACAGAGTATAGAAATATATGTTCAGAAACAAAATAGAAAAATATATTGCCGAGAAAAGACTCATGTCACCATCCGACATGATAATTGTGGCCTTGAGTGGGGGAGCAGATTCTGTAGCCCTTATCAGAGTACTGGTTGAATTGGGATATAAATGTGAAGGAGCACACTGCAACTTCCATCTGCGTGGTTCCGAGTCCGACAGAGACGAAGAATTTGTGCGTAATCTTTGTCGTGAGATAAACGTACCTCTCAATGTAGTTCATTTCGAAACAGAAGAATATGCGGCACAAAACGGAATCTCCATAGAAATGGCAGCCAGAGAATTAAGGTACAGTTGGTTTGAGAAACTGAGAATCGAAAAGAATGCCGATGCAGTAGCGGTTGCACATCATAAAGACGATAGTGTGGAAACCTTTCTGCTGAATCTTTCGCGCGGAACAGGGATAAACGGACTAAAGGGAATAATGCCACGCAACAGATTTATTGTCCGTCCGTTCCTTGAGATAGGAAGGAAGGACATTCTCGAATATCTTGCCTGTATAAATCAAAGTTATGTAACAGACAGTACCAACCTCGAAGATATATATACAAGAAATAAAATACGTCTTGGAATTATACCAATGTTTTCGCAGATTAACCCTTCTTTTGTTGATTCCGTAGCCGAAACTGCATCCCGGCTTTCCGATGTGGCTGCCATATACAAAATCTATATCAGTCAGGCTTTGGAAAGACTTGTAAAGATACACGAAAATGATGTTACTGCTCCTTACCTGTATAATACCGTCAACATTGATGATTTGCTTGGAGAAGTCTCACCTCAAGCCATTTTGTTCGAATGGCTGTCACCTATGGGATTCAATTCTTCGCAGATAAAGGACATAATGAGAAGTCTTAGTTCGGAATCCGGACGCAGGTTCTATTCTCAAGAGTGGGAGTTGCTGAGAGACCGTACACAGCTAATAGCAAGAAAAATAACAACAGGCAGTTTTACATCAGACGGGGAATTGTCTGTTGGAACCGCTGATTGCAATACTATCGTCCCAAAGTCTACATCCCCCATAGCCGGACCAGGAGATTCCCCGATATCCTCCATGTATGCTCATCCCGAACTTCATACCGAAACAATCTCAGTCAAGCCTGGATTCAAAGTTCCGCACGACAATACCAAAGCTTATCTCGACGCGTCGAAGGTAAAAGGAGAACTGACATTAAGGAAGTGGCATTCGGGTGATAAATTCGTTCCATTTGGCATGAAAGGCTTCAAGAAGGTAAGAGATTATCTTCGCGACCGCAAATATTCTATTTTCGAAAAAGAAAATGTATATGTAGTGACATCCGGTCAGGATATAGTGTGGATAGTAGGCGAAAGAACAGACAACAGATTCCGGGTTGATGACTCTACAAGCCAGGTAATTGTGTTGAGTTGCGAGTCCTGAAATTATCAGTTTAACACCAGCCTATATGATTACAATTTGTAAAGCCTATGTTACAAATTGTATTACAAAACCATAAGAATAATCGTTTTCTATTAAAAGATGTAAAAAAGAGGCTTTTGCATAATGTTCTTTCGAGTTTTTATATTTACTTTGAGAATACTAAGCAGCCTATACGTTGTAGACTGCGAGAATTTATTATAAAACAATAACTTATATTTTATGAACGAATTAATTGCTAAGATTAAGGAATTAAGTGCTGCATTTATTTCGGATGCAGAACAGCAGGCAGAAAAAGGCAACAAGGCTGCAGGTACTCGTGCCCGTAAGGCTTCGTTGGAACTGGAAAAAGTGTTGAAAGAGTTTAGAAAAGTTTCTTTGGAAGAATCAAAAAAATAATGTTTTGGCAACGCTTTGATCAAAAAGGGTTGTATCACTTTTGTCTATTTCACGAAGTGATACAGCCTTTTTCTTTTTCGAAAACCTGTTAGTTTATGAATAGTAATAAAGGCTTGAGATTTTTTTTATTTGCAGCCATACTTTCCTTCCTTATAACCGGGCTTCTTGTTGGCTGCTCGTTCACATCTGATGGAAATGAGGACACAGACAGGCGTGTCGACTCTCTTAATTCGCTCTCATATTCCCTCAGATATAAAAGTCTTGCCAAATCGTCCGAAGCAGCCAATCTTGCATTCCAACTATCTTCGTCGTCTCCTTCAGGCAAGTCCGAGGCTCTCAATAACATGGGGTTCTGTGCTTTTATGAGAATGGATTTCGAACATGCGTCGCGTTTGTTCAAGAGGGTTCTCGAAATATCCGACAATGAAATAGAATGTCTCATTGCCGATGTTGGCCTGATGAAGATTTACCAACGTACATCCGAAAACAAGGTTTTCTATGATTACAGAAACGTTGCCCAGAGAAGAATCAAAAGAATAAGGCAAGACAGAAGTGTGTTCGAAGACTCATTATTGCTGAGAAGGTTCAATTATGCGCTTTCAGAGTTTCATATAGTTTCGGGTGTGTATTATTATTATTTGCAGCAGGACAGTCAGTCGCTTGCCGAAATTGATGCCATTAACGTGAGAAGCCTTGAGGCAGATACAGCTCAGTGGCTGTATTATATGTATATGAGAGGCTCTGGTGGAATGTACACTGCTTCTACTCCCGAAGATGTGGTTATAGGCGAATTCGGCTACCTCATGGAATGCCTCGAATCGGCCCGCGAGTGGGGATATGTTTATTTCGAAGGGAATGCCTTGCAGTCTATGGCGGAGATTCTGAATTTCAGAAGCAATAGAGAACTTATTTCCAAACGCCGTAAAGGGTGGCTTGAAATGATAAATGCAGACGACTGTCCCATCGACAGTCTGCCGTTGAATCTCTCCCGCAAGGCCTTATCTCTTTTTAAGAAATATGGCGACTGGTATCAGATTTCGGGAACATACCGTACTATGGCTACATACTACAACTATATGGGGCATCCTGAAAAGGCGTTGCCTCTTCTTGCCAAGGCACTTAGTTATGTCAACCTTCATCATGAGAAATTTTATGCCTGTACCGATACTACCGACAGGCTTCGTACCTACATGCCCGATGCTCAGCATTCGCTCGAACTTGAGTGGATTAATGATAAGGGTATAAAAACAGTCCCCGAATGGATTGCAAGACTGAGGGAGCAGCTCAGCCGCACATATTCGGCTATGGGAATGAAGGCCGAGTCGGATTTCAACAGAAACGTTTATCTCGACATACTCGACTATACCCGCCAGGATAAGGAACTCGAAAGCCGTTATACTGAGCTTGAGAAGGAATCGTCATTGCTTAATCTGCTTTTAGTGCTTGTACTTGCCGGATTTGTGGTTCTGTTTGTTTTGTTCTTTACTCTCAACAGATATTGGAGGAGGCGGAATAATCTTTATATCGAAAACCTTAAAAGGGTTTTGCTCATGTGCCGTAAGATTATGGCATCGGTGCCTGCCGAAGCTTCCGACTCGGAAGAAGTGGCTGCAGCCATAAGTGATACTGTGAAGGATGATATTCTTCGGCTTACAGGTGCAGATGATATGTGGATTCAGTGGTACTATTCTTCCGATGATACAGATTCTGATTCAGATTCTGAGACTGATTCTCCAGAAGAAGAACAGTCCTCTGTCGTTTCATGTGAAGAGCATACGGCAGATAATTCTGCTATGATGTTCGATATAGTAGCCCCTTGTCACGACAAGCCTGTTGGCCGGTTATGGCTCAAGCTTAAGGCTCCTGTAAGCAAGGATACTCTGTCGCTCCTGCGTCTTATGTTGCCATATATGGCGTGGACCATGGAAAACGGAATGAACCTTGTGTCTCTTTATGATGAAAAGAAGCGACTTGCAAAGGAGGAGTATATATTGCGCCAGCATATTGCCGACAATAAACGTCAGAATGAAATAAAGAAAGCTTGCCTTTCTATCGTTACCGGTATAGTGCCGTATATCGACAGGGTGGTAAATGAGGTGGATAAGCTCAAATCGGCACCTTTTGCCAAAGCAGATGCAGTAAAGCTTGGCAAACTTAATTATATAGATGAGCTTCTTGCCAAGATAAATGAATATAATGATATTCTTGCCCTCTGGATTAAGATGAAGCGTGGCGAACTTAGCCTGAACATAGAGAATTTCTCTCTCGATGAGGTATTTTCGGTAATAGTGAAGGGAAGACGTTCGTTCGAAATCAAGAATCAGGAACTTGTGGTAAATAAGTGCGATGCAGTGGTGAAGGCCGATAAGGCACTCACTCTGTTCATGATAAACACCCTTGTGGAGAATGCACGTAAGTATACTCCTAACGGAGGAAAGGTGGAGGTCAGTGTCAGGGAAGAAGAAAAATTTGTTGAGATTTCTGTTTCAGATAATGGTCCCGGTCTTTCTGCTTCCGATGTGGAACGTATCCTTTCGGAGAAAGTTTACGATTCTGGAACTATCGGTATAGATACAGCCGATGATGTGGCCCAGTTGCAGAAACAGAAGGGTAATGGTTTCGGTCTTATGAACTGTAAGGGTATTATAGAAAAATACAGAAAGACAAATCCTATATTCAATGTATGTCTTTTCAGTATCGACAGTACCCCGAAAAAAGGCAGCAGATTTTATTTCAGACTGCCTAAGGGTGTCAGAAGAGCGGTCTTTACTATATTGGTTGTCTTGGGACAATTCGTATTTCCCGTAAATGACAATAATATAATATCGCCGGTTGCATTGAATGCTTCTGTTGCCGCATCTGCCAAATCCGCTTCCAATGTTTCCAATGCTTCTTCTGCTTCAACTTCTTCTGCTGCTTCCCAGGTATATCAGATATCGAAGTACGACAGTCTTTTGGCTATAGCAAACGACTTTGCCAATATGGTATATGACTGCAACGTGAAGTCAGATTACTATACAGCATTAGACCTTGCCGACAGTGTTTTCTTCTATATGAATAAACATTACCTTAGATACTCTGGCAAGCATGCTCCACTGCTAACTATGGATGGAAGTGGAGAAGCATCCGAACTGCAGTGGCTGGCTGCCGGTTTCGATACAGACTATTATATTCTGCTCGATGTGAGAAATGAGGTTGCCGTGGCATCGCTTGCGGTAAAAAACTTCAGCCGATATTATTACAACAATAAGGCTTATACCACACTTTATAAGCAGATAAGCGAGGATAAATCTCTCGAAGAATATTGCGTCAGGATGCAGAAATCATCAAATAATAAGATGGTTGCGCTTACACTGATAGTTTTCCTTGTGGTGGGTGGAATAGTGGCATATTATCTGCTTTACCTTAGGAGGATACTTCATTACAAATATAATATGGAGCAGGTATTTTCCATAAACAGGTCAGTATTCGCGTCGGTCTCTGTGGGTGCCGACAGCATGTCGGATATGTCGGACGATGTTTGTGCTTCTCTTATAAAAGGTATGTATGCCGATGTAAACGAGCTTGTACCTATAGATAATATGGTAATAGGTATGAGTGCTGGATATACAGCATCCGGTACGCCCGATGAAATACTTAACAGCCTTAAGCTTACATGGAGGCGTGTTACCGATGATGAGTCAGTTATCGAGAAGATTGAGAGGTGCTATTATAAACGCAGCATTACTTTCGATGCCGAAAGTGCATGGCTTCTTGTTCCTTTGCAACTTGAAATTGGTGGCGAGGAACGGTGTATTGGCGTTTGGGGACTTCAGTGCAGCTTTGCTTCGGTGAGAGAAGAAGACCTGCTGATGATAGAACTTATATCCGGATATCTTGCCGTGGTACTTTATCAGACCATAGTTCAGGTTGAAAGACAATGTCTTGATATAGAACTTGCACAGGATGAAGCCCGTAAGGCACAGTATGAGGAAAATATGCTTCATGTGCAGAATATGGTTCTCGACAACTGTCTTTCAACTATCAAGCACGAAACTATATATTATCCCGGCAGGCTCAGAAAGATTATTGGAAGTATGCTCGATTCTTTGAAGCATGATACCGGTACATGCGTGAAACATGACGGTACATCTGTATCGGAAGATAACTCCCGGAGTACTGATACTCAGTGTATATCCACAGACAAGACTTTGCCGTGTTCAGAAGATGAGCGCTTGTCGATGATGTACGAACTTGTAAGTTATTATAAGGATGTGTTTACAATCCTTTCTTCGTGCGCGTCAAGGCAATTGGATGAAGTTACTTTCCGCCGTACAGTTATCAGTGCCGGCCAGCTTGTGGAATATGCCATGAAGTATTTTAGAAAGCAGTCAAGGAAATTAAATTTCAGTCTTTCACTCCACACGGATTCCTCAGCCGGAGAGCTGGATGATAAATATTTCTACGGCGATGAGATTCTTATGAAATTCATGTTTGAGAATCTTATCGAGGAGGCACTAAGATACCGTAAGGATGGTAAACTCATTATAAAGGTCACTACATCATACGGTGGGTTTGTCAGGTTCGATTTTATAGATACCCGTAGAGACTTTACCCAAGAACAGCTAAATCAGCTTTTCTATCCCGATAACGCGCGTATATGTATGTCGGAAACTGGAAACGAACTTACAGGAACAGAATATCTGCTGTGCCGGCAGATAATGAGAGACCATGATGAGTTTGGAGGAAAAAGAGGATGCCGGATTAATGCTTCAGTGTCGGAAGAAACCGGAGGCTTTTCGGTATGGTTTACATTGCCGCAGAAAGTATAGTGTAGATTTTTGCATTAATAGGATTAATAATAAAATATAGAAATGGAAAAGTTTAAAGTAATTATAGTAGAAGATGTTAAGTTGGAATTGAAGGGAACAGAACAGATATTCCGCCATGAGATACCTAATGCCGAAGTCATAGGAACAGCTATGACAGAAGCCGAGTTCTGGACATTGCTCGAAACCAAGACTCCCGATTTGGTTCTTCTCGACCTTGGACTTGGAGGTTCCACTACCATAGGTGTTGATATATGTTCCCGTCTCCGTAGAGAGCGTCCCGAGCTTAAGGTTCTTATTTTTACAGGCGAAGTCCTTAACGAAAAGTTGTGGGTAGATGCACTGAATGCCGGTGCCGATGGTATTATACTTAAAACAGGTGAGCTACTTACTGCCATCGATGTCCAGGCTGTAATGGAAGGAAAGAAACTTGTGTTCAATTATCCTATTCTCGAAAAGATAGTCGAGAAGTTCAAGCAGAGTGTTATAGCAGAACAGCGTCGTCAGGAAGCGATAATTAACTATGATATAGATGAATATGATGAAAGACTCCTTCGTCATCTTGCTCTCGGATATACCAAGGAAATGATAACCAATCTTAAGGCTATGCCTTTTGGAGTGAAGTCTATAGAGAAAAGGCAGAATGAGCTGATAAACCGCCTGTTCCGCGATGACGAGAGAGTAGGGGTAAATGCCTGCCGTCTGGTGACACGTGCTTTCGAGCTTCGTATACTTGATATAGATAATCTTGAACCAGATGATGAATGAAAATGAAGACCAGATCGGAATATCACGTTAATGGCAGTCATGAAAGTGAAAAAGAAATGCAGTGCAAGTCTTCAAGGCCACGGAAAAGATTCATGCATCCGGCTACCATGTTTTTCTTGCTTGGTATAGCTGTGGTATTATTGTCGTGGGTAGGCAGTGTATACAATTGGAACGGTGTTCAGAATCTGCTTAGTACGGAAGCCATGAGGTGGATACTTAGGTATTCTAAGGATAATCTGGCTTCCTGTCCGGCTTTTGTGTCTGTATGTATTCTTTTTATGGGAGGCGGACTGTTCATACATTCAGGTCTGTGGGATGCAATATGGCGAGTCTTTACCAGGGGCCGCCGACTGTCGGGAAAAGAAAAAAGTTCTTTGGCCTTTGCGGTTTTTATGGCTGCATTCTATATATCCTTATTCTCTGTACTTGCCTGGGGACCATGGAATATAGTGCGTGGAGTAACAGGTACGTTTGCCGGTTCACCTCTTCACGACGGTCTGGTTACCATTATCTCTATGGGAATAGGACTTACTTCTGTGGTTTATGGCTTTTCTTCCGATTACTATCGTCGTGACACAGACGTGATAAATGGAATGTCTTACCTCTTTTCACGTTTCTCTTCTTATTTTGTATCTCTGTTTTTTGCGGTACAGTTTTTAGCTTCACTTCAGTACAGCGGACTTGCTGATATTATGGGACTCGAAGGTTCTGCTTTCTACATTCTGCAATGGGTGTGTTATCTTATACCATTAAGTTTGAGGAAGAATTAGTCTGTTGTGTACTAAATTTCTTTAAATATTGAAGAAAAAGCGACTTTATGTTCCATTATGTCCCGATATCATGTATTTTTGCGTCTCGTAAAAATATTGTTGATGCGTAATCTCTACAACTGAAACAATTTTAACTATAAATATTTTAGGAAAAACGATGAGAAAAGGATTTTTATTGGCTGCAGCCGGAATTATGGCTTTAGCCTCATGTCAGGAAAAAGGCGGATACACTATCAGCGGAATAGTATCCGGAGCTTCCGACGGCGATTATGTTTATCTTCAGAATCTTAACGGAAGAGAGATGGTTACTTTGGATTCTGCTGTAGTAAAAGGTGGAAAATTTGAATTTAAGGGAATGCCTGATTCTGTTTCTGCTCCAAAGTATATCACATACAACAAGAACGACCAGCGTATGTCTGTCATGTTGTTTGTTCAGGAAGGTAATATAAATGTAAATATGGCTCAGGGCAACAGCAAGGTTTCAGGTACACCAGATAATGATGCATTCCAGAAATTTATGGAGGGCTATATGAAGATGGATGAGGAATTGGGTTCTATCTACAATATTTACCGTACAGATTCAACTCTTACAAAAGAGCAGCGCGATTCACTTATGAATGTAATGGACAAGAAGCAGACAGAAGGAATGGATGCTATATTTGCCCAGATGGAATCAAACATCACTAATCCTGTAGGTGTATATCTGCTTTCTTCATTCGGTTCTTCTTTTGATGTTGAGAAAATAGCTCCTCTATTCGACAAAGTTCCTCAGAAATATGCTTCAAACGAAGCGCTTGTTTCTCTTAAGGAGTATGTCGACAATGCAATGAAGACTGTAGTAGGCAAGAAATACATCGATTTCTCTATGAATGATGTAAACGGCAAAACAGTAAAACTTTCAGATTTCGTTTCAAAGAACAAATACACTCTTATCGATTTCTGGGCAAGCTGGTGTGGTCCATGCCGTCAGGAAATGCCAAATGTAGTTGAAGCCTACAAGCAGTATAAGGATAAAGGTTTCGGTATCGTGGGAGTTTCTCTCGATAATGATGAGGCTAAGTGGAAAGATGCCATCAAGAATCTTAATATGACATGGGATCATGTTTCAGATTTGAAAGGATGGCAGTGTGAAGGTGCAGGATTATATGGAGTACGTGCTATCCCTGCAACTGTGCTTGTCGATCAGGAAGGTACTATCATTGCCCGTAATCTTAGAGGTGAGGAATTGGCTCAGAAACTTGCTGAACTGATGAAATAATTATGATGAAATAAGTATATAATCATAAACTGTAATTAATGGTCATGAAGAAATACGGAGCTTAAGGTTCGCATTTCATCATGACCATTAGTATTATTTGTCGGTATATGGTGTCAGTTATTCTTTAAGTTTGGCAAAAAGAACAATGTTATTGTCATTTTCATCAATATCCTCAAGCAGTTCCTGAATACGTGACTTTACCTTATCCGAAATATCTTTGTCTTCCAGGGCCTTTTCCAACTCGTCCTTTAGGGTTAACGGTTCCATATTCGATACATAATATCCGTCAGAGAAGCTGATCCAGCTTGGTATATTAAGGAAATCGTTCTTCAAGTGTATAAAACTTCCTTTCAATGTATTTTTATCTACCATATAACAGACAGGTGCCGAACCTTGCCATGTATTTTCTGCCACCTGTATAGGGAAAGAACCTGTTCCTATAAAATGATTGGGCAATTCATAATATTCGTGCCATGGAATAGGATCCTGGTTGAATCTTACTGTAAATTTGGGTTCAAGAATGTTCTTTTCATAGTTATAATGGTATAGAGAATCTGGGCGTGCCTCAGGCATGATAGTGATAAGCATTACATCATAATTAGAAGTATTTCTTTTATCTCCAACCTCGTTGCTGAAATCTCTTGGTACAGTTAGATGACCTGAAGGTACCGACTGTATTCTATTACCATGCATATCCTGTACCCAAACCACTTCATTTACAATAGATTCAAAAGGCAGGGCAGTGACTGTTACTGTAGAATCGACTGTATCAACCCTGAATTTACCTTTTGGCACACGTACGCCAAGTGGAATATGTGGCAGAGGGTTTCCCTGAAGGTCGAATACTAAAATTTTGTCTGACTGCCATGGAAGAATATAGATACGGTTATGCTTATCATCAAGTTGTTCTGCATAGGTGTTCATATATTCATCAGGTCCTTGTCCGTAAGAACCGATTGAGCATACAAACTTCCCGTCGCGTTTAAACAGTTTATAAGGTACCTGTTTGTTGTTGCTCACCAGAATATAGTTGTCCGAAATTGTAGTCCTGACCCATCCTCCAACCAAAGCATCATCTTTGTTGTCAAGTTTTACAACATTCAGGTCTTCTGTGAGCATACTTAAAGGTATATCTATTGTATCCTTAGCTTTAGATATGTCGCATGCAACAAGTTCTCCTGTAGGAAGAGATACTTTTTCGGCTATAACAGGCATTTCCTCAAGCCCACCTTTAATAGAGTTACTACATGAAGCAAACAAACAGGATGATACAGCAATTACTATTCCCTGCACAGATTTTGTCAATAAGAAATTATGTTTTTCCATAATGAAAATATTAATTTGGTTTGAGGCAAAATTAAGGATATGCATACTAAATATCAAAATTTCAGTTGGACAAATTATTATCACTTTATGGCTATAACATGCATATTATCAGTATGTTATTATATTATTCTTATTGGAATGTGCTGGACATTGCACTTTCTTCCTGCCCGAAAATAATAAAAAAGATAGTAAATTCTGCCTTTAAAACAGATTCCGATTCTTGATACTAAAAGTCTCTGAGATACATATCAAGACTGATATTCTCATCTGCGATATTAAGTTTTTCGGTCTTGATTCTAAATTTTCTTTTAGAAATGGCAGCTTTACTAACACAATATATATCCGACAAATCCTGCATATTAACATTCAACTTCACAAGGCAGCAGAAAAGAATATCTTTTAGTGTCAATAAAGGATAAGCTTTTTCAAGACGCAAAGAAAAGTTGTCGAACGAAGTATCTACTGTCTGTTTTATTTCATGCCATTCATCTTCCGTAATAATTATTTTTTTACCTTTCTCGGTCACATTCACATTCTTATCATTGGTCAATGAAGGTAATTTCCTGTAAAACGATAGGCGACGGAAAAGAGATTCCCGTAACACCATGATTTCAGTTTCTTTCTTAAGCAACTCATTATGATATCTCAAAATCTGAGATTCCTTTTCCATTTTGTCCTGTTGCATTTTCATTTCTGTAATTATACGTTCACGTTTTATCCGGAAATAGTAGTATACATATATGATGATTAGAAATGCGATGACCAGTAACAGAACGAGCAGTAATAGTTGCTGTTCCTGACGTTTAATACGTATCTGATAAAGTTCATTCTTAAGTTGTGTCTGTTTGAATTTATCAATTGATAAGCCGAATGATATGCTACTCTCTATATTCTTCTGAATCAAATTGCTTCTCTGCAAGCTCTTGTATGCTTCATCATCATATCCCGCCAACAGGAAATAATTCATGAGTCTTTTTGAGGCAAGTGATGCCAATATTGGTAGATGTCCTTGCTCAGCAATCCTGTAAAAATATACAGCAGAATCTTGCATACCTGTCTGCTGGTACATGCGTCCTTTTAAGTACGCATTCCGTGCTGCTTTCTCTTTGTTGCCTTCATCCAGCAAATCATTGATACTTATGGCATCTCGCCATCTTTCCTGTTCCTCCAATTTGGATAAATAATGTCTGTGAACATAATCAGCCCTTGAAACAAAATTTTTATTTCCCGATATGTATTTTTCAATGATGTATGTATATATACTATCCATTTTATAATACTCTTTTTGCATTGAATATGCATCTATAGCAAGTAACATGACACGTATATAAAGCAATGAATCGGAAAAGTTCTTTATACAATTTCCTTTTATCGAACTGATATTATTTATCACATCATGATATTTGTCTTTCTTCAGCAAAGATTCATTTCTATATAAAAATAGTCTCAAACGTATGCTATCGGCAAAAGTAGGGAAACGGTTTGTAATCTGGTTAATCGTGTTCAATGTAGAGTCTGGCCAGTTTCTGTATGAAAATCTGATAAGATCATACATCATCAATTTTCTGATATACAGTGAATCGGATAGGAGTAGAGCCTCTTTCTTTGCCTCAGCCAACAATGAATCTGAACTTTTCTGCTGTGAATAGAAATCCATTACTCCTTTAAGATAACAATATCTCATTTTTTCACGGCCATGAAAAAGTTGTGGATTTTCTATTTGTGATATATATATATTTACACTATCCATATTATGTCCCCATAGCTTTTCTGCCTTGTCCAATAATTTAGCCGGACTATTAGAACAGGATATAAACAGAATAGAAAAAAAGCATATCGTTGTAATTCTGTAAGCAAGTCTGAGTACTGAATAATTTACCATGCATTTATCGAACATTCCATTGAGCTTATTTTCATGTTTCATGATTTATATTCTAAAAATATCATAATGCAATATTAATATTTTATGTTGAATATAAAAATACTTTTGGCCAGTTACTTCATCAACGAACAGTGTTCTGCCTGCACCCGATAGTGAAATGGTGCTACGGTCGAACACATACGACTTGAACCACAGGTCTTCACCTGTCTCGTAGATGCCCTTGTCAGTTTGGAGATAGGTCAGCTCCTCTGTCCGATTCTGGGAATGGATAACCGGAAAGGATACAAGAAAGAAAAGAAGCATCAATGGCTTCAGAAACTTTGTTTTCAGTTTTAGTTCCATACTGATTATTTAGGTAAAAATATTCCAAAAGTAAGATAATCATCGTCACTTATATCTGTTCCATTATATTCAATGTTCAACCCCTCTTCAGTAACGAATGAGTTTGTCCAGTTCCATTGTTTCATTGTTCCTATCTCAGTTTCTCCAAGATATTTGAACTGTTCGTCCATGATAATAACAGTCAGAGTCTTGTCGTTAACAGATGTTTTAGGTGTTGCAGAAGGTATGGCTTTCTGCAGATAACGGTAATATACCTTTCTGTATGGATCATGTAATATTCCGGCATACCAGTCTTGTTCAAGATAACATGACATTATCTCTTCATTATCCGGTTCCTTGTCCAGACTACAATCTATAGGAGCTATGGTTCCGGCCTCATTGCTTCCACCATATACGGCAGTCATCTCACTGCCATTCCAGTCCGCAATGTAAAGATCATGCGAATTAGGGAAGCTAAATATCAATTTTCCATCGGGTGAATAAGCAGGATAGACCATCTGCATCAAATCACCGCCCCAATTGGCATTGTCACCAAACAACTCTTCAGGATAGGTGTGATAATAGGAAACATCATTGGTTGAAAGATTGATGGCAGTCATGAAACGGAACGAATCTCTTTTCTGCATAATCTTTGGAAATGGAGCAAAACCGGGAAGGATAAGATTGTTTTCCTTTATTGACATCGGGACTATTCCGGACAACATATATTGCGGGTGTGTCAAAGCCCATTCCTTGTCAGTCTTGTCAAGCAACTGGATTCTGTTGTGAACTTTTGCCGTACTGTCGGCTAAAACTATCTCAATCATCGGACGGTTCATGAGATAGATTGAATCAGGAGACTTAATGAAATATCCGCTTACACTAAGAACTGCGTTATTCCCCTCACGTTGAAATGCTATCTGTTTCAGATATGTAGTATCTGAATAGTTATAGAAACATATTGAATTATTACGGGCATTAAGAAACGTAAGAATTTCCTTTCCTTCTTTATCTTTATATAGCTGAAGATAGAGAGGCTTGTTCTTTGTCTCTGTATCCAGTCGGAACTTCTTTTTTCCTGTTTCCATCAATTCCTTTGTAGCCACTAACTTTCCCTCGTTGATATTCTTGATACGTTTACTATTACTGCAACCTGTCAGGCAGAGCAATATAATACCTGTTGTTATAAGTGTTTTCATTCTGGTTAAATAATGTCTTAGTTTATTCTTTTTTATTACTAAAGCTTTTTGTCTTAAATTTTACTATCAATTTTACATAGTAATACACTCAAAATAAACTCATGAAAATTTTAAGACAACCACCTTATCTTAGCAAAGATAAGCTTTTCTTTGGAATAATATTCTCAAGTTTATATTTTTTCTTATATATTACCTTGACAGCTTGGGGGAATATATATGTTCTTTTGTTTTATTCAGAACATATATATTCCCCCAAAAATATTAAAACAGAAGAATAATATCTATCGATTATAAGTTATATTATTGTTTAAACTTCATGTAAATAATAATTTATTTTAAGTGAGCTATAACCAAAACAGGGTTGTCATCAAAATCCAATGATTTAATATTCTCCTTTTCTTTCAGATCTTTAGCATTCTCTATAACATTTGCTGCCTCTTTTAATGAAACAAGACAATTGGAGTTGCTTCTGCTGCCTATAAGAGGCTCAAATGTCAATCCGTTCATAATATCATCTTTAAATCCCGGATTATCCCCTTCTACTGCATTATAGCCTTTTTTTAAAGACTTGTCATATATGAAATAATTCAGTCTGTTTTTAAACGCATAAGTTATGATAATCAATTTGTTATTTTCGAATATATCCCTTACACTCATAGCTTTTGCATATTTCTGTATATCTTTATAATCTTCTTTACCATTGTTGTTTCCTCCACCAATAATCCTATAAGCAGGAGTCATATTTAAGTTGTTGTCAATATGGTAAACAAATTCAGTTACAGCATTCTTATAGAAAACTTTCCCGTCATATCTGTAAAAGAAAGGAAAAGTAAACAGTATAGCATTGTCCTTTGCAGAAGTCACAGTAGTAGGCTGTTTTTTTATTTGTTTTCCTTTACTGTCTAATAGAAATAGTTCATACACATTGTTTTTTCCACCTATTCTGTTATATAGAAAATTATAGCAAATAAAGTTGTCACCTTCTTTTTCCAGCGACCAGCTCACCAAATCAGTTGGAATCTTTTCAATAAATTTTCCTTCATGACCGTATTTGTTTAATTGTTTGGAATTTGCATCTATTATATATACATATTCATTGTCTGCATAAAACGATATTGAGTAAATATACTCTTCCGGACCTTCTCCGCGTTTGCCTATAGTGTTGAGAAACTTGCCTTTACGGTCAAATCTAAAGAACTTCTGTGCTTTCTGATCTCCTACTATTATGTCATTATTTCCCACAAACACCTGAAGCTCATTGCTTAAAAGACATTCATCGGTAGTTTCCAATGGAATATACTCTACATCTTTTACAAATGTGCTTAATGATACAGAATGGTTGTTGTCTAAATTTTCTATCAGATTAATTGATGAAGTTTGTGATTGAGAGATGAAAGGCAACAAACTGAAACAGATTGTTAAAATAAAATTCTTCATAATTTTAAGGTTTTGAATTTTTTAATTAGGATATTATGAAACAAATATAATATAAAAATATTACCCCCCCCTATTTTACAATAATTAACGTTTACTGTTTGTATTGCTTTTGTATTAAAAAGGTTCATTTTCTTTTTTTTATAAATATCCAATAGATGAAACTTTTAATTCTGATTGTCATGCCAGTTCTTAACTTACAACAGACTGTCATTCATGTATATGCCGTTATATATCGCCATGTGATCCATGCTGATGTGCGATACGCACCAGTTGTCTGTCGAATAACTGATAATTGGAGAACCTATTCTATTGAGGATAGAAACAATACCCTTATTGCTTACAGCAATATGAAGATCTCCCAAATACTCTTTTGCTACTTGATTTTTTATTATCTAAAAGTTAAATATCAATAACCCCGGAATCTTCATGTCACTAAACCAATATTATCTGCCATTGGTGTTAGAATAAATACCCTATAGACAGAAAAATACTTTGACTTAGCTCTTTCTCTGGTACATAGAACTTCTTACCATTGGCTAAAGTTATATTCCTTCTTCCGGAATAATAATCAAGATTTGAGATGTTATATCCTCCTCTGAAAATAAAACTTCCGCAAGCTAAATTAATAGAAAATCTTGAATTCCAATAAAACCATTCAAGTCCTTTATTGGGAAATTTCCGATAATCTACTGTCTGGCTGACTGCTCCCGAAAATTCCTTTATTTTATATGTTAAAGAGTTTCTGAAAGGACATGCTAAACTGATGCCAGGTTCTGCCTGAACCCAGAGCCTAAAGTAATTGTCTTCACTTTTCCATATAGTAGGAGACTTAATAATTACTGATGGCTTAAATATTATCCATCGGATATTTCTGTCATTGTCTGTAAGTTCGGCCTCATATCCGTCTATAGTAGTTTGCCGGCTTGGTTGATTATATTGGCTTGTTAATTCTAATCCAAGTCCTATGCCGAAATATTTATGGAAAGTCCAGCTTATTGATGGCTCAATTTGCCAGGCTTGCTCATTATTAAGATATATTCCTCCGTATAAGTCTGCAGTGACAGTTGGTTTATTGTTTTGGGCATATAATCCTATTGTTATGCCATGACTTAAAAATAATAGGATTATTAATATAAGGTTTGTATAAGACTGTTTTCTCATTGTTATTTATTTAAGGTTTGAATATCATTTCTTTTTGTATCGTATATCCTGTTATAGGACATAAATTTTGAGTAATAATATATTGTTAAGTGTTTTGTCGTATCAGAAGATTCACTTGATTTAGTGTCATAAAATAAAAATCAAGCATATTTCATCAAACATGGCTAATATACAAATAAAATCTGAATTCATAATACTTTCTTATGATTACATCGTTCATTCTCTTAGTATGTATAAAAGAAGATATCCTGAAAATGATAAAAGGAAAGCCGTGTATCAATGTTGCGTGAACGATTGATACACGGCTTTCATTATTCTGATTTCATAATAGCACTATTAATATTTTTGTTTATATTGGCAGCTTCG
>artificially_reared_2__coassemble_469_pt1 | contig 21335 bp, 14 predicted proteins | sample artificially_reared_2__metabat2_high_PE_035 | metagenome-assembled genome bin artificially_reared_2 | reverse complement strand
TTTTATAACTTTGCATCCAAATCGATTTTAAGGAATGAGACAATTAAAGATTACCAAAAGTATCACTAACCGAGAGAGTGCTTCTCTGGACAAGTATTTGCAGGAAATTGGTCGTGAAGACTTGATTACAGTAGAAGAAGAGGTTGAACTCGCTCAGCGTATCCGTAAGGGGGATCGAATTGCGTTAGAGAAACTTACAAGAGCAAATTTGCGATTTGTAGTATCTGTGGCAAAACAGTATCAAAACCAGGGTTTAAGTCTGCCGGATTTGATTAATGAAGGAAACTTGGGACTTATAAAGGCTGCTGAAAAGTTTGATGAGACACGCGGTTTTAAATTTATCAGTTATGCCGTATGGTGGATTCGTCAGTCTATTCTTCAGGCTTTGGCTGAGCAGTCACGTATAGTACGTTTGCCTCTGAATCAGGTAGGTTCTCTTAACAAAATCAGTAAGGCTTTCTCAAAGTTTGAACAAGAGAACGAACGCCGTCCTTCACCTGAGGAATTGGCCGATGAACTGGAAATTCCTGTAGATAAGATTTCGGATACTCTTAAAGTGTCTGGCCGTCACATCTCAGTGGATGCACCTTTCGTGGAAGGAGAAGACAACAGTTTGCTTGATGTATTGGTGAATGACGATTCGCCAATGGCAGACCGCTCTTTGGTTAATGAATCACTTTCGAGGGAAATCGACAGAGCACTTTCTACGTTAACCGACAGGGAGAAGGATATTATCCAGATGTTTTTCGGTATAAACACGCAGGAGATGACGTTAGAAGAAATCGGCGATAAATTTGGTCTCACACGTGAGCGCGTTCGTCAGATTAAGGAAAAAGCTATTAGAAGATTAAGACAAAATTCACGTAGTAAATTGCTCAAGTCCTATTTGGGATAAATAAAGATTGATTTCCGAAAAAAAATTAATGCAGAATCATGTTGTTTGTGCATGGTTCTGCGTTTTTTTATTGTTTTAGTTTTTCTTTGTTAATTTCTTATTGTTCTTTTTTTTGTTTTGATTATTAATGATTATTTTTGCTACATGATAAAAAATATGATTATGCGATATATTAAAATTCTGTGTTTGTTGTTTGCAGTTGTGTCAACTGTAACTGTTGTGGCTAAGGAGCCAAAAGAAAAAAAAGATAAGAATGTTTACGGAGTATACATGGCTGGCGTTTCAGCCTCTTTTACAGATTCTCTTGTATATATAACAGATATTCAGTTTGTTGATAGTGCTGTTGTCGATAAGAATGGTTTTCTTGTTGGCCGTTCACAATATAGTGTTCAGTTAAAAGATTATCTTGAATCAAAAGAAGGTGGAAGGAACAGAACATGCTTTATGTTTTTCAACAAAAAGAAGAATAAGCTTCAGAGAGAATTGAGTAAACTTGTAGAAAAATATAAAAAAGGAGGAAGTCTTGTATTGAAGGATGTAAATCCTGAATTTAAATTTGAAAAAGCTGAAAATTATTAATCATAATTGTAGGTGTATGGCTCTGCATATTATTATGTGGTGTCATGCACCTTTTGTTTTTTATATAGTGTAAAAATGAAAAAGATTTTGTTTTTTATTCTTTCAGTTTTAATCTTTTCCGCATGTTCGGATGAGATTCCGGAAGATAAAGTATTAAAAAGAAACGGTAGAACTTTATTGGCATATTTGGTTTCCAATAATAAATCAGGAAGTCTTGATAAATATTTGAAAAATAACCTTGTTGACATGTATAAGGGTTTGGCATCAACTAATGATTCTTCTGCTTTGGTCGTATATTATCGTCCTTATGATAATGATGCCTCTTTGGAACACCCTTCTTTGCTGACTTTCGTGTCAGATGGTAAAGGTAATGTCAATGGCATGAAAGCACTTTCCGGTGCAGATCTTACATCTGAAAATGTGATTGGTGCTGCTCATGTAATTTCTTACGCTGAAGACAATCATGTAGCTACATCACCGGAAGTAATGAAAAGAGTTTTAGGTGATATGATTAAGCTGGTTCCTTCAAAAAGTTATGGCCTGATTTTTGGTTCACATGGATCAAGTTGGATTGAAGGTAACTCTTATAAAGGAAGAGCTTTTGGTGATGATAATGGATATAATATAGATATACCGGATATGGCACAGGCAATAGATGAGGCTTTTGTCAACTCCACTCTTGATTTTATATTATTCGACGCATGTATGATGGAAACAGCAGAAGTTTGTTATGAACTGAAAGATGTTACCGATTATATCATAGGTGCGGTAGTTGAGACTCATGTATATGGCCATCCTTATGATGTGATATTACCTAAGTTATTGCAGAATAATGTTCCATATTCTGATATCTGTGATGAATATATAAGCTATAGCCGTAAAAAAGGAGCATGGGGAACATGTGCAGTTGTAGATTGTTCCAAAATGGATGATTTGGCTTCCTGGATTGGAAATAATTTACAGAACTATAATGAAAAACTGAACTCTGATTTTGTATATGATGTTCAACAGTATGGAGTTGAAACATTTAGTTATAGTTTTAAGTATTTTTCTCTTGACATAGTAGATTTTTTCAGAAAACTCAATGACGGAACTGTTCCAGATGGATTGCAGAACTTGATGGATGAAGTCGTTATTGCCAAGGCATGTTTGTCCGGAACAGGTTATGAGGTTGTAGGAGTACTTCCTATATCAGAAGAGCAGTTCTGTGGAATTGGTATGTATTATCCTTACCGTTTTGGCAAAACAAATTGGGATAATTATTTTGAAAGTTCTATTTCATGGTATAAAGCTGTAGGTTGGCAAAACTATAAGGAGGCAATTACAGAATAAAATACCGGGTTGAATATATTTATAATAGTATTGTACTTGGCAGGTTATCTTATTGCTTATAAAAGAAATTATTCTTTTGATATTAAGTTGAATGTTGATTGAATAACCTGATTATAAAGGTAGAAAAGATATACATACAATGGATAAAACAAAGACAATAGCTGCCCTTTTTGATTTTGATGGGGTAGTAATGGATACAGAATCCCAGTATACAATATTCTGGAATGAGATAGGAAGGCAGTATCACCCTGAAATTAAAGATTTCGGACTGATAATCAAAGGCCAGACTCTTACTCAGATATATGATAAGCATTTTAATGGGATGGATAAAGAACAAAATGAAATAACAAAGCTTCTTGACAAGTTTGAGACTGAAATGTCATTTAACTATATCCCCGGAGTAGTTGATTTCATGAAAGAACTTAGACAGAAAGGTGTTAAGATGGCTATTGTAACAAGTTCTAATGACAAGAAGATGAGCAATGTATATGCAGCTCATCCAGAACTAAAGGAACTTGTTGACAGAATCCTTACTGCAGAAATGTTTACACGCTCGAAACCTGCTCCTGACTGTTTCTTGCTTGGAGCTGAAGTTTTTGATACAATACCTGCTAACTGTGTTGTATTTGAAGACTCTTTTCACGGATTGGAGGCTGGCAGACTGGCTGATATGAAAGTGGTTGGGCTAAGTACCACAAATCCGGCTGACCTTATTAAGGATAAATGCGATCTGGTTATTTCTGATTTTGCTTCGTTTTACTATAGTGATATGCTCTCATTGTTAAATGAGTAATTTGCATATATATTTGTATAAGTCATATAAAACATATAATTTTGCCGAGTTTTTTAGAAAAATATTGTCAATAGCGACTTGATTTTATAATGACTTATATATAAGAAAGGAAGAAAGTATGGCAGGATATTTATCGAGTGATGTGCGTAAAGTTACAACACATCGTTTAGTGGAAATGAAGCAGAGGGGTGAGAAAATTTCAATGCTGACATCATACGATTATACAATGGCCCAGATAGTTGATGGGGCAGGAGTTGACGTTATTCTTGTTGGCGACTCGGCTTCAAACGTAATGGCAGGAAATGTTACCACTCTTCCAATTACAATAGACCAAATGATATATCATGGAAAGTCTGTTATGCGTGGTGTAAAGCGCGCTTTGGTTGTAGTAGACATGCCTTTCGGAACATATCAGGCTGATGCGTACGACGGGGTTAGAAATGCAATCCGTATCATGAAAGAAACTCATGCCGATGCTCTTAAGCTCGAAGGAGGCGAAGAGGTAATCGATACAGTAAAAAAAATAATAGGTGCAGGCATACCAGTGATGGGACATCTTGGTTTGATGCCACAGTCTATAAACAAATACGGTACATACGGTGTACGTGCCAAGGATGATTCGGAAGCAGAAAAACTTATTCGCGACGCTCACCTTCTTGAAGAAGCTGGCTGTTTTGCTTTGGTTCTTGAAAAAATACCGGCAGATCTTGCAGCAAGAGTTTCATCGGAACTGTCAATACCTGTAATAGGTATAGGTGCAGGTGGAGCAGTAGATGGTCAGGTACTTGTTGTAACAGACATGCTGGGTATGACTAAAGGCTTTAGTCCTAAATTCCTTCGCAGATATGCAGATTTGCATACAATTATGACAGATGCGATTGGACAATATGTTTCTGATGTTAAATCTTGCGATTTCCCTAACGAAACGGAACAATATTAATTAGACATTGACTAAGGCTAATGAATGGATTTTAAAGGTGACCTTTATAGAGTATAAAGATAAGGTTACTAATCTTCATTCATTAGCCTGTTTTATTTATCGGCTATTTAAATAAATATTATCGTTATGGTCTTTCATAATCAGGCAGATGTAAATTTTTGGAATAAGAATTTCATAATTCTGATATTATCGAATTTGCTTCTATATATAGGAGTTTATATGCTCTTTCCTGTAGTTCATAAATGGATTGTTTGTGAATGGAATTTGAGTGACACAGAAGCTTCACTGGTTACTCTTTTGTTTGGCGTATCCATGTTTCTTCCAGGAGCTTTAAATAATTATCTTGTTGATACATTTAAGAGAAAGAGTGTATGTACACGCAGCATATTATTGTTTGCTCTGATTGGTTTGGCTTATCCTTATGCCACTGAGTTATGGATGATATATTTATTGAGGATTCTTCAAGGATCTTTGTTTGGAATAGCTCTTATGGTAACAGGCAGTACATTGGTTATAGATGTAACTCCAAGTACATACCGAAGTAAAGCTAATTGGTTTTTTGCTTTTTCTGGTATAATAGGAATGCTATTGGGAGTTTCGTCTGGATTGTATCTGCAGTCGCTTATTTCCTTGACTAATATAATGTATGTTTCTGCAGCGCTGTCTGTTTTCAGTCTGATATTGGTATCTATGATAGAAGTATGCTTCCGGGCACCGTTAGACCTTCCTCTATTTTCATTCGACAGGTTTATTTTGTTCAGAAATTTACTTCCTGGTGTTAATATGATGACTATTCCATTGATTTTAGGGACTGTAGTAGTCTATAAGTCTGATTATTTTTTTTATCTTTGCATAGCAGTTGGATTTATGGTTTTCTGGCTTTTGCCCCGAAAACTTAAAGTTCTGATAGATGGCCGGATAATGATAACCTTAGGCTATGCCATCATATCATTAGCACTATATATAATGTGTGGATTAGATGTGAAAGGTTCGGATGAAACGTTCTATATATCCGGTTTCATTTTAGGAGTCGGAATGTGTGCAGCTATGACACAGTTCATAAATGTAATGTTAAAGTTACCTCTTCATTGCGAACGTGGAACAGGATATCATACATATCAGTTGCTTTGGGAGATAGGTGTCATGACAGGAATAAGTATAGGTTGCTATGTGTGTATATCATATGGATGCAAACCGTTATCTGTATCTATTTCACTTTGTGGATTAGGCTTGATATTTTATCTCTTGTTTACACATTGTTATTTTACCAAAAGAATAAATTCAAGAAAATCATTATAAAGTAAATTCACGAAACTCATAATAATTAAATAATAAAGAATATGGCAGACGATAAGAAAATTATCTTTTCAATGGTTGGAGTGAGCAAATCATTCCAAAACAATAAGCAGGTATTGAAAGACATCTACCTATCTTTTTTCTACGGAGCTAAAATCGGTATTATCGGTTTAAATGGTTCAGGTAAGTCAACCTTGATGAAAATAATAGCCGGTATTGAGAAAAGCTACCAGGGTGAAGTGGTATTTTCTCCTGGATATTCTGTAGGATATTTGGCTCAGGAACCGCAGTTGGATGATACTAAAACTGTAAAAGAAGTTGTTATGGAAGGTGTTCAGCAAATTGTAGATACTTTGGCTGAATATGAAGAAATAAATAATAAATTCGGCTTGCCTGAGTATTATGAGGATCCTGATAAGATGGATGCATTATTTGCACGTCAGGCTGAATTGCAAGACATTATAGATGCAACAGACGCATGGAATATAGACAGCAAGCTGGAACGTGCCATGGATGCATTGCGTTGTCCGCCCGAAGATCAGTTGGTAAAGAACCTTTCAGGAGGTGAACGCCGCAGAGTTGCACTATGCCGACTGTTGCTTCAGAAGCCAGACATTCTTCTTCTTGATGAGCCTACCAACCATCTTGACGCGGAAAGTATCGACTGGTTGGAACAGCACTTACAGCAATATGAAGGAACTGTAATTGCTGTAACACACGACCGTTACTTCCTGGATCATGTGGCTGGTTGGATTCTTGAACTTGACCGTGGTGAAGGTATTCCATGGAAAGGTAACTATTCAAGCTGGCTGGAACAGAAAACCAAACGTATGGAAATGGAAGAAAAGACAGCCAGCAAGCGTAGAAAAACTCTTGAACGTGAGTTGGAGTGGGTGCGCATGGCTCCAAAGGCTCGTCAGGCTAAAGGTAAGGCTCGTCTTAACTCATACGATAAACTTCTTAATGAAGATGTCAAGACTAAAGAAGAGAAACTTGAAATCTTTATTCCAAATGGTCCACGACTCGGAAACAAGGTTATTGAAGCCAAACATGTGGCTAAGGCATACGGAGACAAACTTCTGTTTGACGATTTGAACTTTATGCTTCCGCCAAATGGAATTGTAGGAGTAATCGGTCCTAACGGAGCCGGAAAGACAACTCTTTTCCGTCTTATAATGGGATTGGAGACAGCAGATAAGGGAGAATTTGAAGTTGGAGAAACAGTGAAAGTTGCTTATGTTGACCAGCAGCATAAGGATATAGATCCAAATAAGACTGTATATCAGGTAATAAGTGGAGGAAACGAGCTTATCCGTATGGGAAACCGCGATGTAAATGCCCGTGCTTATCTAAGCAGATTCAATTTCTCTGGAGCAGATCAGGAAAAGTTGTGTGGAATGCTTTCCGGTGGTGAACGAAACCGTTTGCACCTTGCTATGGCATTAAAGGAAGAAGGAAACGTACTTTTGCTCGATGAGCCTACAAATGATATTGATGTCAATACATTACGTGCTTTGGAAGAAGGTCTTGAAGATTTTGCAGGATGTGCTGTTGTAATCAGTCACGACCGTTGGTTCCTCGACAGAATCTGTACACATATTCTTGCTTTTGAAGGTAATAGTGAAGTATTCTATTTCGAAGGCTCTTATACTGAATATGAGGAAAACAAGATGAAACGTATGGGTAATGTAGAGCCTAAGCGAGTTCGTTACCGTAAGTTGATGGAGGATTAATTCATATGAATTATTTTCATATGTGAATCTGTTTTATATGAGAACTTCATTTGATTTATAAAGAAAATATAATAAAAGATTTATAAGCTTATAATAAAAGGCCGTCTCAACAAAACAAACTTGAGACGGCCTTTATTAATATACTGGTAATTAATTAAATATGTATCTTACTCCTACTTGGAAACTCCAGCATTCAGTATAGCTCTTATTCAGAGAGTAAGTGCTTGTTGGTGCATTTCCTTCAGAATCTCGCCACATTGAGTAAATAGGAGTGTTATTATCATCAGTACCTTCAAATTTAAGAATTCTACCACTATTTGAAACACGGTTAGTTTTAGTAACACCCCATGCGTGATTGAACATATTTCCTATATTCATAAAGTCAAGACTTATCTGAAGAGTATTCTTTTGTTTTCCGGCCATTACAGAAAAATCCTGTGCTATACGGAAATCAAACCTGTGTACCCATGGAGCTCTTGCTGCATATGCTTCTGCATATTCTCCTTTGTGGCTACTCAGATAACTATCCTGGTTTACGAAATTCCAGAAAGCTTCCCGGTCTGCTTCATCCTTAAACAAAATTTCACTATCATCTTTAGGAATATACATCAAATCATTGTTGATTCCGTCTCCATTCATATCATTTGTATATGCAAATGAATTTCCGTATGGAGAGTAACCTGAGAAGAATAGATTAAGATGTAATCCGTTTGTAACCTTATTGTTTGTGAAAGGAACATAATATGACAATGAACCTATTACTTTATCTGGTACAACATATTGTGAACGTTGAACTGTAGCAAAGTTTGGTCCGTCAATAGTCATCATACCTTGCCATGTAGAATATGGGTCATTGCCAGGAAGTCCGGAAACTTCTTTAAACTCAGTATGAGTATATGCCATCATAAGGTCGAGGTCTTTCACTGGCTGTGCTGTCAATGTAATATTAGCTGTGTAACCGTAACCTTTTGATGTATTCGACAGTACACTTGCACCTTGTTTAACAGATGAGTGAATCATGTAATCATCTGGATATATAAGCCTATTGTCTGCACCGTTAAATCTTTCCCAAGAAGAATTGTCTTTAATGTTATAATTGTCAATACATACAGCATTTATGTTTTTTGTATACATTAATTCTCCTGTGATGGTCATAGGGAATGAAACAGGCAACTCATAGTCAACCGCCAGTGATGTTTTCCATACTTGAGGCATCTTGAAATTAGGGTCAATACCTGCTATTTTACTTGGAAGCACACCATCTTCCGGAGAAATATTTGTATTGATGCCCAACTTATCAATCATACCTTGTACAGTAGTAACCATTCCACCTGCAAATTTTTCAAGTTCAGGTGCCGCTCCTGTAATAGCACCATTGTCATCATAACTTGTAGAGTATGCTTTAAGTCCTTGAATCATACTTGCATTTGTAGGCATATTTGTAAAGTAAACCAATGGAAGTCTACCTGTAAACAGTCCTGTACCACCACGCACTTTAAGTGACTTGTCGCCTAATACATCCCATACAAAACCTATTCTTGGAGAAACCTGCATATGAGGTTTTGGCCATTTTCCGGTATCAATTCTGCGGCCATTGAAATCCAGTTCATAAATAGCATTATTACGCATAAGGTCACTGTTGTCGAAGAATAATTCATCTAAGCGTACTCCGTAAGTAAGTTTAAGATTGTTTTTTATGCTCCATTCATCCTGGAGATACAATCCTATTTGATTGAAAGTAACTTGTGCGTTAGGGTTTTCTTCTCCATTATAACCAAAAGACAAGGCTACTGCTTCAGGTGCAGCATCATTCAGAAAATCCTCCACACTGCTATATCTGTAATAACCGGTACCATTACGCATATATGAATTGTTGGCCATTTGGTGTTCATAACTCAGACCTGCAGTGAACTTATGGTTTCCAAAGAAGTAAGTCATATTATCTGTGATGCTGAGAATTTTATTGTTTACTGCATTATTGTAGGTAAACAACTCGTAACCGGCAGAAATATAAGGCTCAAGGATTTGATTTCCATTACTGTCTTTTCCAGCCATGATATCAATAAACGGAAACAATTCGGAGTCTGTACCACGTTTATCTTGTATGTCTGTATAAGTAACCAGAAGTTGGTTTGAAATTTCATCAGTAAATCTACTGTTTAAGTCGGCCGATACAGACGAAACAATATTGTCCATTGAATACATACTGTTGGCATACGACATAGACATTTCTCCTACACGATATGTACCGTTAAGTCGTGGACTTACATCAACCGAACTTCCGTTAGGTGCATTCCAAGCTGTATTTTTTGTGTAATTGTATCTTAAGCTCAGTTTATTCCTGTCATTTATATTCCAGTCTATTCTTCCTAATAATTTGAGGTTAGTCTCATCTGCGGGGAAATCTGTGTATGAGCCAGGATCATATCCATATTTACTTTTAAGATGGTTGGCTACTTTTTCCAAGTCAGAAGCTTTAGTTCTTGATATGTATCCGCTTGGATCGGCTTCTTCATTATCTCCTCTTGCTCTCCATTTGATAACCTGTTGAGGTACCATTTCATATTCCACATTACCAAAGAAGAATAATTTGTTCTTGATAATAGGTCCTCCTAAAGTTGCACCATAGATATTTTTTGATTCTTCAGCTCTTGCTCCTAAATCTTCCCCATCAATGTTATTACCTCTCATATTCTGGTTCTGGAAATATGTATAAGCTGTACCTTTAAATGTATTAGTACCAGACTTGGTAATTGCATTAATACCACCTCCGATAAAGTTTGTTTGTCTTACATCGAAAGGTGAAACTACCACCTGAATTTCTTCTATTGCATCCATAGAAATAGGATTACCTCCACCTGGAAGACCGTCTGAAAGCCCAAAGTTATTGTTAAAGTTGGCACCGTCTACTGTAAAGTTAGTAGAGCGTCCGTCTCCTCCAGCAAAACTCATTCCCGATGCATATGGTGAAAGTCTTGCAATATCCTGAACACTTCTGTTGATAGTAGGAATACTTGAAATCTTTTCATTGGATATGTTTAATGTAGCACCTGTCTTTTCGTTTGAGAACTTTGATTTGGATGCTGTAACAACAATTTCGTCAAGGAGTTCTGTTCCTTCTTTTAATTCGGCATTTACATTGAATGTCTCACCGAGCTGTAAAGTAATATCCTTATAAACAGAAGTCTGATATCCTATGTACGAGATTGTGATTTTGTATGGTCCTCCAGAACGCATACCTTGAAGAGAAAAACGTCCGTCGATGTTGGTTATTGTACCATAGGTTGTACCCGAAGGTTCATGTAATGCTACAACTGATGCTCCGATAATAGCTTCACCGTTTGATGTTACACTACCGCTCATGCTGGCTGTAGTAACCTGAGCACTGGCACATATTACAGTTGTTGTAGCCAATGCTGATAGTAGACATTTTGTAGAAAATTGCATACTAATTTAATTTAATTAAACAAAAGATAAAGTTTATAACGTCTAATTTTAGAATTTTATGCAAATGTATGCTAATTTCACAAATGTTTAATTACGTTTATTTTATAACTTCATTACATCTGTGTTACATGTATTTTCTATACAATATTCGTGTAAAACTAATTAATTTAAGTCTATTATGTTAAAGATATGATGTTTTGTAAAAAAACTGTAATGAAAAATTTTAAAATTGCTCAAAAAATCGTATGTTTGTATAAATAACTATTTATTATTCACTAAACTATTTTATTTTATGAGAAATCATCTGAAACATTTCATCTTGTTTGCCGTACTGATGGTGCTCAGTACAGCTGCTGCGTTGGCGCAGGCAACTTTGAAAGGTAAGATTGTAGACGCTGAAACACATGAACCATTAATTGGGGCAACTGTTTCTATTAAGGGTTCTACATTAGGTAGTATAACAGATGTTGAAGGTTGTTTTGAATTATCATTAAAGTCTTCAAAGAATGTTATCGTATTCAGTTATGTTGGTTATAATGAACTTGAAAAAACAATTAAGGCAGATGCCGGAATTGTTGATTTAGGTGAAATTATGCTAAGCTCCAGTGCAATTGGATTGGATGAAGTCAGTGTAATAGCCTCTATTATTAAGAATGATAGACAAACACCAATCCCAATTTCAAATGTAAAATTTGCTGCAATAGAAGAAAAAATAAGTAACCTTGAATTTCCTGAACTGTTAAAATCTACTCCTTCTGTATATGTAACAAGAGAAAGTGGCGGATATGGTGATTCAAGAATAAACATGCGTGGTTTTGATTCTTCAAACCTAGGAATTCTTATTAACGGAGTACCTATTAATGGTATGGAAAATGGTAAGGTTTATTGGTCTAACTGGTCCGGTTTGTCAGATGTAAGCCAGTTTATTCAGGTTCAAAGAGGTCTTGGAGCATCAGCTTTAGGATTATCTTCAGTAGGTGGAACTATGAATATGGTTACTAAAAGTACAGAAGCCAAGCGTGGTGGTAGTGCTTATTTCGGTATAGGTAATGATGGATTCAGAAAGTATTCTGTGTCTGTTTCTACAGGAATGATGGATAATGGATGGGCTGTTACTTTAATGGGCGCATTGAATACAGGTGATGGCTATGTTAAAGGAACAAACTACGAAGGTTGGACTTATTTTGGAAATATATCTAAGAAAATTAATGATCATCACAAGTTATCTTTAACTGCATTTGGTGCACCTCAGTGGCATAATCAAAGAGGTACTATGCATTATATTGAGGATTATAAAAATAGTCCTGATGGAGGAAGATTGAATAATGGCTATGGATACATAAACGGTGAAATTGTTGGTAGTGGTTATGGATATAATTATTACCATAAACCACAAGTGTCACTGAATCATTATTGGACAATAGATGAGAAGTCTTCATTAAGCACCTCATTGTATGCTTCTATAGCAACAGGTGGAGGAAGAAGAGTTAGAGGTGAGAATTCAGAATGGCTTACTATTGACTACAATACAGGACGTCCACAAGATGGAGCAATGATGACAGATGATGGTTTGATTGATTATGCTTCTGCTATGGAAGCAAATGCTGCATCAGAAAATGGTTCAAAGGTTATTTTCACTAATGCAATAAATGACCATAAGTGGTATGGTATTTTATCATCATATAAGAACAGATTTACTGAGAATTTCACATTTACAGGAGGATTTGATGGTAGATATTATAAAGGATATCACGCTGAAAAGATAGATAATCTTTTAGGTGGAGATTATTATGTAGCATCTAAGCCTCTTGATTTCCAGACACAAAATCAAATATTAGGAGTTGGTGACTATGTTCAATATTATAGTGTAGGAGAAATTGTATGGGCTGGACTTTTTGCACAAGCAGAGTATTCTGCAGATAAATGGTCTGCCTTTATGTCTGCTTCATTAACAGAAGAAGCATACAGATATCATGATAGAGGTGGAAAACCTATTGATGGTAAGAAAGTTTCAGATTTTGAACACTTCCTGCCATGGAGTGTTAAAGGAGGTTTCAATTACAAATTCAATGAAAATCATAATGTCTTTGTGAATGCAGGATATTTCACAAGAGCTCCTTTCTTTAATGCTGTTTTTGTCGATAATAATATTATTGCCAATAAAGGTGCAAAATATGAAAAGGTTATGACTTATGAACTGGGATATGGTTTCAGTAATGAGTATCTTAATATTTCCTTGAATGGATATTATACAAAATGGTTGGATAAAACATTAAGAAGAAAAGTTGGACAAGAATATGCTAACATTTCTGGATTGGATGCTGTTCATATGGGAGTAGAGTTGGAAGCTACTTATAAACCGGTAAGGAATTTCGAGTTAAAAGGTATGTTTTCTTTAGGTGATTGGAAATGGGCCGATGATGTAAGTTTTACTCTTTATGATGAATATGATAATCCTTTGGGTACATATAATGCTTATGTAAAAGATGTACACGTTGGAAACTCTGCACAGATGACAGGAGCACTTTCTGCTTCTTGGGAAGTTTTTAAGGGACTTAAGATTAATGCTGATTACAATTATGCAGGTAAGAATTATGCAGATTTTGACCCATCGAATAGAACTGAGAAAAAAGATGCAGGTGTTGATTCATGGAAACTTCCTGATTTTTATACTATAGATTTGGGTATGAGCTATCGTTTTGAATTGTGTAAGGGTATTAATGCTGTTATCTTTAGTAATGTAAATAACTTAACAAATGTTAGATATATTGCCGATGCTAAAGATGGAGCAAATCATGACTGGAAGACTGCCCTTGTTTATTATGGCTTTGGTACTACATGGTCAACTGGTTTTAAACTAATGTTTTAATTTTAATAAGTGTTTTTTATGAAGTCAATATATAAATTATTTGCTCTTACAGCTTTTGCAACATGTATTGCAGCATGTGATCCGTTGGAAGATATTTATTCAGAAATCGATTCAATGGATAATCCAGTTGTAAAAAATCAGGATGAGTATGTGCTTACAGCTTCAGATTATGAATCTATAAGTAAACTTGCTGGAAAGGATGCTCAGAATGAAGCAGAATCTCAGTTGGCAGCTAATGTTAAAACATATAATGCCTTAAATAGTTTTGCAGCTGCAGATAAATATGTTCCTGAAATATTGAAGAATTTATATCCTTCTTGGGGTAAAGGATCAACTGTAGGTGTCACTTATAATATCCTTATAGAAGAAAACGAGACTCTTGATCCTTACAGATACATATCATCTTATCAATTGTCTGATAAAGATTATTCTGATATTTGGAGTGGTGATGGTATAAATGTTTCATATTTAAGTCCTAAACATAGTCCTTCGGAAGTAATTCCGTCTTTGCTTAAGAAAGCATATTCAGAGTCTAAGTCTGGTGATTTATGTCTGGTTGATTATAGATATGATGAAAATGATCCTCAGTATGTTGCAGGAGAAGATATCATGAAGGAAGGTTTTGATAATGACTTTGATATTGACAAAAAAGGTTGGAATCAGTTGTTATCCGAAGGTAAAACTAATTGGGGAGTTAAAATTTACAATAATAATGGATATCTTCAGGTTTCTGCTCATAATACTGGTGAAAAAGTTGAAAATTGGCTAATAACACCTTCTTATTTGATTAGTTCTGAAGATGCATCATTTACATTTGATTTGAAATTCGGATATTTTAATGGAGATTGTTTGTCGGTATATGTATCTGATTCTTATAATGGTGAATCAAAAATAGATATTTCTAAGTGGACTGACATTACAGATAAATTTGTATTTCCAAAAGGAAATCCATCAGGATATACAGATTTTGAAAATGTAGGTTCTTACGCTTTGTCTTCTTTCGTTGGAAAGAACGTATGTTTTGCTTTTGTATATCGTGGTGAAGATAAGGTTGTTACTACTACTGTACAGCTTGATAATGTAATGATTACTACTAGCAAGATTTCAGAGGCAAACGATAAGCCATTTAATATTTTGTATAGATATGATGGAGAAAAATGGAGTAATGTTTTAGATGAAAATGTAATATTAGTTTCACCTTCTGATTATGATTCTATGGGAACTCCAGGTCAGCATGATAATTTTAGTTCAACAGACAAACCTGAAAATTATCTGCCTACATATCTTTCAATGAAGTATCCATATTCTCAGAATGGTGATTATAAAATAGTTGTTTATAAATATTATGAATCAAAAGTAACTTCAGTTGTTGCTGCACAATATGTTTATGAAGGCTCGTGGGCACCATTTAGTAATATAGCTGTTCGCGAAAAAGAAACATTCCTGCATAATGGCGAGAGATGGTTGTTTGACCCAACAATTACTGTTGATCTTACAAAAGAAGATTATGAATACCTCGTTTCATGGGTGAAGGAGAATAAACCTGACTATATTGACAAGTCTTATGATAATACTGAGTATTGGTTTGGTGCTTCTTCGCATTATTTAAATTTCAATATACAATTGGTAAAGAGACGTTCTTATGATATAGATAAAATATTACCGGCAGATGATGCAGAAGCGAGAATATATCTTGAATCAATGGTTGCAGAAGGTGCTTCAATGATTCTTTCACATAATTACCCTGATGCACCTGTACAGATGAATGGAGTTGACTTGTATTATAATGTCAATTGTAAAGTATATGATGGGGCAGGAACTTACAAATATATTTATAGGTTCAAGAGTTTAGGCAAAGGTAAATTTGAACTTTCTGGTGATCCTGAAATCTCAAAATGGTAATAGTTATTAATTATAAGTACTAAATATTATAGGGGCAGTCTTTTGATTGCCCCTATTTTGATAATATAATTTATGAATAGGTTAATATATTGTTTATTTGCCTCTTTTTTTATCTTCTTGTCTTGTTCTAAAGAAAAAGAATTTGCAGATAAAGATGAGATGCTGGTATCGTTTCCTGAAGATTTCTCCGAGGCTATAGAAGGTTGTGAAATACTCTTGACCAATGAAATGTATGTTTCTACAACATATAAAACAGGTTTTTATGATGATATAGAAGTGTCAAGCAAAATATTACGAAGTCCTACAGATACAGTTTTGCCAGGAAGTGAAGAATACTATAATTTGTTATTAGATGATAAATATAAGAAACTTAAAATAAGAACAAATAAGACTTCTTTGTCTGACAAGAATACGTTAAGATTAGGTTCTAAAATATCAAAAATAAAAGGAGTCTTATCTATAGAAAAATCGGGATATGTTATTACCCTAACTTCTGATCCTGTTATATATTATTCCCAACGTCCTGGTTCTGAGTTTGAGTATAATGAAGATATAATAACTGTGATGTCTTTTAATTTGGATTATTATATGGCTTCCCCTTCTAATTGGGGAAAATCCAATGGAGCTAAAACTGAAGCAGAATTTTTAAGACAGTCTCAAAAGATTATATCTGCTTTACATTCTGCTAAAGCTGATATTTATGCTTTATGTGAAATAGAGGAAGGTAATTATTCTGTTGAATATCTAGTAAATGAATTAAATAAATCTCTTGGCAGATTTTCTTATAAATATATTGATACAGGAGATAGAGATGTAACAAAATATACTAAAAATACATTTATTTATAATGCAGATAAAATACAGCCTGTTTTATATTGTAAAACCTACAATAGTAATTACTTACCGTTACGGCATATTTTTCAGGGATTTATGAGGACTGACGGAAGCGATAAGTTTATATTGTCTTTGAATCACTTTAAAGCTAAGACAGGTAACGGTACTGGCAGTAATTCTGATATGAATGACGGTCAGGGTAGTTATAATGCAAAGAGGGTACAAGAAGCAAAAGACTGCCTTGAATCTATTGATGATATTTCTGTATTTTATGATGATAAAGATGTTTTGGCTATTGGTGATTTTAACTCATATTCTAAAGAAGACCCGATTCAATATTTTATAAGTAACAATTATACAAACGAAATTCAGAAGTATTCCCCTAATGGATGGAGTTATAGTTATGGTGGTTATGTAGGCTATTTAGATCATGTTTTATCTTCTCCTTCTATGTCTGAAAAAGTTATAGACTCATTTCCATGGGATATAAATTCAAGTGAACCAGCATGCTTGGATTATCATTTTACTCAATCCTTTGATGAAAGTTTCTATAGATGCTCAGATCATAATCCGATTATAACAATTCTAAAGATAAAATAGGTGTAGGATATATTAGAGAAATTATTAAATAAAAAAAGGAGATACCTCAAAAATTAAGAGATATCTCCTTTTTAATACTTTCTTGAAATTTCTTTTCGAAGAAATAAAAGAATTAAGCTTCAGCAGGAGCTTCAGTTGCTTCTTCTGCAGCTGGTTCAGCAGCAGCTTCAGCTTCAGCCTTTGCAGCAGCTTCAGCAGCTTTCTTTTCAGCTACTTTCTTAGCGATTTCTTCGTTTACTTTCTTTTCAGCTTCAAGACGTGCTTTAGCTTCTGCTTTCTTAGCTTCTTCCTGTTTTGCTTTCAAAGCAGCAAGACCGTTCTGCTTGTTTTCTTTCCAAGCGTTGAACTTAGCTTCAGCCTGAGCTTCGTCGAATGCACCTTTAGCAACACCGCCAAGCAAGTGTTTCTTCATGTAAACACCTTCTTTAGAAAGGATGCTGCGTACTGTATCTGTAGGCTGTGCACCTGTCATTACCCAGTACAATGCACGTTCAAAATTCAAATCTACTGTGGCAGGATCGGTGTTAGGGTTGTAAGTACCGATTTTTTCAGTAAATCTACCATCACGTGGTGCTCTTGAATCTGCAATAACAATTGAATAGAACGCATATCCTTTGCGTCCGTTTCTCTGCAATCTGATTTTAGTTGCCATTTCTTAAACGTTAATTTTTTAATGTTAATGATTTGAATTATGCCATTATCTCGTAATAGCGGGTGCAAAGTTACAGCTTTTCTTTTGTTTTACAAATACTTGTGTTCCTTTTTTGTATCTGTTTTTTGTTAATATATCACAATTACTATTGTTCTGTATATAATCAGGTATCTGTTCAGTGTTATAGTATTGTTTAATATCGTATTATATTGTTTTTCATTTCCCTTAATTTCTTTTATTTCCTTTCTTCTTTCTTATTTATTAGTATTTATCTCTCTCAACCATTTTTCAAGTTCACCAGTCCACTGTCTTTTATATTTAAAACTGTCGTTGTAGCCCCATCCGTGTCCTCCTATAGGATATGTATGGAGTGAGGCAGGAACTCCGTTTCTTGTCAGTGCCATATAATAATTGATACTGTTTTCTACAGGTACTGTCTTATCGTTGCTGCTGTGCATTATAAAAGCCTGGGGAGTATCTTTGGTAACCTGTTTTTCATTGCTGAATCTGTTTATTGATTCTTCAGAAGGAGAGTTGCCGAGAAGTCCGTTTCTCGATCCTGCGTGAGTATATCTTTCGTCCATTGTAATTACCGGATAAAACAGAATCTGGAAATCCGGGCGTGTTTCAGCATCGAAATGTGTGGCGGCTGTGCTGGCAAGATGTCCACCGGCAGATGAACCCATTATACCGAGTTGTTTTATCCCCCATTTTTCTGAATTGCTCCGCATTATTCTCAAAGCCTGATGTGCATCGCTCAGTGGCACTTCACAATTGCCGTTTGGCATTCTGTAAATCAATACCGAGTATGTAATACCCTGACTGTTGAACCAGCTTGCCATATCATGTCCTTCGTGAGATGTAGCGAGATTATAATATCCACCCCCGGGGCATGCCACTATGGCGAGGCCGTTTGGATTTTGTGCCGGATAAACATATAATACCGGTTCTTTTACATACAGAGGACCGTTTTCCTTTTGTTCGGTCATTCCGTTACTGTTAGGTGCTCCGTCAGGCCACAATTTTATTTCAATTGGCTTTTGAGCACTTAATATTGATGATATCAATATAAATCCCATTGCAATAATATTACGTATCATTTTATTTTTCCCCTATATCTGTATATCATTTAATATACAGTATATCAATTAATATAATTATGCATATCAAATTATACATCAAAATGCATCATATATCAATCAATATACTATATATCAAATGATATATTCAAATCAATTACTTTTACTGTATTTCTTAGCTATGTTTTTTAATGTTTAGTGTAGCTTTTACCAGATATGTTATCAGCAGTGCATAAGCAACTATAGATACAAGCTGACTCATAGGATTTGCCAGCCATTCTTCGTTTACCAGATTTATTTCGAAATATCTCATTATAGCGCTTATTACTCCCATGAGAGCACCTCCTGCTATGAAACCAGAAGCAAGAAGAGTACCTTTCTCACCTCTTTCATTGTTCACTTCCTGATCATTGCTGCGGGTAGTGACATACCAGTTGATTGCTCCACCCACAAGAAGCGGAAGATTCAGTTCGAGCGGGATGAACATACCTAATGCAAAAGCTAATGCAGGAACATTAAAGTATGTAAGAACGAGTGCGAGAACAGCTCCTGCACCATATAGTGCCCAAGGAGCACCTACACCATTCATCAGTGGGTCAATAACAGCAGCCATGGCATTTGCCTGAGGAGCTGCAAGTTGTCCGCTTGTAAATCCGAATGAGTCGTTTAGTACCATAATTACTCCACCTACAGTGGCAGCCGAAACCAATGTACCGAGGAACTTCCATGTTTCCTGTTTCTTGGGTGTACTGCCAAGCCAGTATCCAATCTTAAGGTCGGTGATAAATCCTCCGGCCATTGATAATGCTGTACATACCACACCTCCCATTACAAGTGCCGCTACCATACCTGTTGCACCTTTCAGACCTACTGCTACCATTATTACAGAAGCCAGAATAAGAGTCATAAGAGTCATTCCAGAAACAGGATTTGTACCAACTATCGCTATTGCATTTGCAGCTACAGTTGTAAACAAGAACGCTATACCTGCCACAAGCAGAATGGCAACCACTGTATGCAATACGTTTCCCTGCATTACATCAAAATAGAAGAATAGCAGTACAAGAAGCAAAGTAAATATAGAACCGAAAGCTATTATTTTCATAGGAATGTCTCTCTGTGTACGTTCTACATTTTCTTCACTCTTCTTTCCTCCCATTTCATTTGCTGCGAGACTGACTGCACTCTTGATTATTCCCCATGAACGGAAAATACCTATAATACCAGCCATAGCTATACCTCCGATACCAATACTTTTAGCATATTCGCTGAAAATCTGTTCGGGAGACATGTCTTTTACTGCTGTAACTATTTCCGGATTCCAGGTATTGAGGACATCGTTACCGAAAAACAGTGCAAATCCGGGAACTATTACAAACCATACAAGAAGTGAACCGGCACATATAATAGCCGCATATTTAAGTCCTACTATATATCCCAAACCTAAAACGGCCGCTCCGGTATTGATTTTGAACACCAACTTGAATTTCTCAGCAATAACTTCACCGGCACCACATACACGGCTTGTGAAGTTTTCGTTCCACCAGCCGAATGTACCTACAATGAAGTCGTACAGTCCACCTATAAGTCCGGCTATAAGTAACGGCTTAGCCTGGTCTCCACCTTTCTCTCCCGAAACCAGAACCTGAGTACTGGCAGTTGCTTCAGGAAATGGATATTCGCCGTGTTTGTCTTTAACGAAATATTTTCTGAATGGAATAAGGAAAAGGATGCCCAACACACCACCAAGCAGGGAGCTGATAAACATCTGCATAAAGTTGACTGTCATTTCCGGATATTTTTCCTGAAGGATGTACAGGGCCGGCAGAGTGAAGATAGCACCGGCAACAATAACTCCCGAGCATGCTCCTATAGACTGAATCATGACATTCTCGCCAAGAGCGTTTTTTCGTTTGGTGGCACTCGAAACACCAACCGCAATAATAGCTATAGGAATTGCGGCTTCGAACACTTGTCCTACTTTCAATCCCAGATAAGCTGCTGCGGCCGAGAATATAACGGCCATTAATAATCCCCATGTAACCGACCATAAGGTTACTTCCGGGTAGTTTTTCGATGGAGACATAAGCGGCTCGTATTTTTCACCCGGTTTTAATTGACGGAATGCGTTCTCAGGCAATCCTGTCTGTTTTTCTTGTTCTGTTTTCATGTGTTTTTTATGTTATTATTTTAGTAATTACGATTTATCGGTGTCAAAATTATAAAATAAAGCTTGTAGTTCAAAACCTCGTGTGTGTTTTATGTTTTTATGGGCATATTTATGCGGCTCGATAAAATAAAAAAATGTCGAGACATTTTAATTTAAATGTTGGCACATTCTTATTAAATTGTCTCGACATTTTAAAAAAAAGCCGTATAACTCT
>artificially_reared_2__coassemble_452_pt1 | contig 21866 bp, 19 predicted proteins | sample artificially_reared_2__metabat2_high_PE_035 | metagenome-assembled genome bin artificially_reared_2 | reverse complement strand
CGGGCGACCTGTTGGACCTGATAGAAGAACGGCTGGCTGACCCTAAGATTTCCACTGACAACCGCGAGTTCCTGAATGTCTGGAAATCAAAGATATCGCCGGATGACAACGGCTATGTGATATTGGGAAAGAAATTGAGAGAAGAGAATCAAACCAGATAGAAAATTCAGTAAATGTCCCTATTTATTATCGCATTTATCCTTATTCTGGAGATTTGTAAGGTATGAAAAAACAAGCATTGTTCCAATAGCATATATAATTTTAGATACAATACTTTTACCACCTACATCAAATAAGTATGCAGATAGAAAAAAAATAATTACACCTATACAAAAAAATAGTATTTTATTCCTCATAATTTTATTCATAAGACCCTCCTTTTTTCAGTTGACTTTACTAAATTTCAATTGACTCTAAAATGATTGTCTTTATAAAGTTAAAAATTAATATGATATGTTATTCTGTAAATGTTACATTTAACATATATTATGGCATATTTCTCAAGTTCTCGTATGCGTTTGCTTTAGTTTTTGCTGATAATATTTCCGTTTTCTGAAGAGATTTTGTACATTTGTTCATGGCTTTGAGGTATAGTATTTGATTGTTCAGTCATTACTATATCACTAAACTGATGTGATATGCAGAAATTTCAAAAAACTTCTTTATACCTGATTTATAGCATGAATTTTAAATCCGAAATTCGAGCAATATAAGTAATTCGAGCAACATAGTAATATATATAATATCAAATCAGAAACATTATGTATAAACAAAGAAACAAATGGGCATGGAGTTCTGTAATAGTTACTATTATTACTACAGTTCTACTTTTGGGATTAGGATTATATTTTCTGATAACAGATTTGGGAAGCACTTGCTTTCCTTACATCATCCTCGGTTCACTCGCAATTATCTGCTTATGCTCACTTTTCTTCTTCCCTCTGGAAGTCAGAATAAATGAGAAAAGTGTATCTGTCGTATTTCCAATGCGAATAAAGGAAATTCCAGTGATGAGAATTTCAAGAGTTGAGCCGTATAAGGTAACAATGAATTTTGTCCGCACATTCGGGAGTGGAGCCTTCTTCGGTTGGTGGGGATGGTTCCGAAACCAGGAATTGGGAAAGTTCATGGTGTATGCCGCCAATCTTGACAATGTGTTTCTGATAGAAACCTGCAACGGAAAGAAATATGTCATATCATGCAATGATCCGGAAGCGATGTGCAGTGAAATAAAAAATGTAATGAATCATATATGAACATGGGAATAGACTATAAACAGACATAAAAACATCAACAAACATAAAACATCAACAGATACAAGACATCAACAAACATAAAAACATTAACAGACATAGAACATAAGCAAACATAGAACAAGCAGGAATATATGTAACTCAAGTATCCGGTAAATGGCTTTTCAGTAAAAAACTATTAAAAAGTAATATTTTAAAATGATATTCAAGAACTTTTTATATATTTGTACTACGAGTGATACAAGTATAGGTAAATAGCAGTATGCAGATGTAAGTTGCAGTAAAATTCTATAATTTGCAAAACAATGCTATATAACGCATAACAATGCTGCATAGTGTAACTAAATACTGAAAACATTCAAATAAAATACTTGCACCGCCATAACCTTTAAACTATTTAAGTATGAACAGAAAAAAACTCATACAGGCAGTCCTGACTTGCGGCGTAGTGGCAGGCATGTCATTACAAGGATGTGTAGATGTACAAACCGTGAATAAAGGAAAAATAAGCAGTATCCAGACTGATACTTTAGTACAACTTAAAGAAGGCGACGGGTCGTCTCCACAATGCAGAATAAACATGGACTTCATGTACCTTGAACCTGCTTCCGAAAACGACTCTGTTTCTGTAAGCATTAATTCGCAACTCCAAAGGATGGCTTTCGGAGGTTCTTTTGCGCAAATGTCACCTTCGGAAGCTATGAAATCTGCCGTAAAGAGTTATATAGACAACTATAGAAAAGACCTGATAAAATATTATGAGGCCGATTTGCATAACGGAATGAAGAAGGAAGAGATTCCAGGATGGTATAACTATGAATATGAAATTACATCCGAGCTTAAACTGTATGCAGACAGTATCTGGAATTATTCTGTAACTTCTTTCCAGAATACAGGAGGCGCTCATCCTAACACTACCATTAAATGGGCAAATATTGATGCCTCAACAGGTAAAGAGCTTACCAAAGCACAGGTTTTCAAAAAAGGAAAGGAAAAAGAAATCACTGATCTTATTCTTAAACATCTTATCACCGAGGTAAATAACAGACTTGAAACAGATACTATCACCTCACTTGAAGGATTGAGGGAAAACGGGGCGTTACTGGACGTTGATCTGTATATACCCGACAATTTCCTCATTACTGAAGAGGGTGTGAAATTCCTATACAACAGATATGATATTGCCCCTTATTCCATGGGAGAATTTGCCCTTACAATACCATATGCTGAGATAGAAACCTTGCTTGACATAAAATCCTATTGATTTCAAATTAGCCATGTGAAAAATATATTGTGAAATATGTTGTGAAGAATATATATCAACCTATATATAAATCACAGGCAGGTAAATCACAGGTAAACAAACAATAGGTAAATAAACAATAGGTAAACAAACTACAGCAAATAAAAGATATAGCAAGCAAGCTGTTCGAGCAAAAAACAAAAAGAACAAAACGAATAAAGCAAACAAATAAAAATAATAAACCAACAAACAAAAATGGAAAATAATCAAAGCATAGAAATAATACTAAAATATTTCCCGAATCTGTCTGAAGTTCAAAAACAGCAATATCAGGCTCTATACGACCTGTATGCCGACTGGAACAGCAAGATTAATGTAATTTCCAGAAAAGATATTGTATATCTGTATGAGCATCATGTTCTTCATTCATTGGGAATTGCCAAGATTATCAACTTCCGCACCGGAACTTCTGTAATGGACCTTGGCACCGGAGGAGGATTCCCGGGTATTCCGTTGGCTATTATGTTTCCCGAAACTAAATTCCACCTTGTAGACAGTATAGGGAAAAAAGTAAAGGTGGCTACCGAAATTGCTAATGCCATAGGCTTGAAGAATGTAACTACAAGACACTGCAGAGCTGAGGAAGAAAAGCAATTGTTCGACTTTGTTGTGAGCCGCGCCGTAATGCCACTTACAGATCTTCTGAAAATTATTAGAAAGAATATCAAAACAGAACAGATCAATCCTTTGCCTAACGGACTGATTTGTCTTAAAGGTGGTGAACTGGAAAAGGAGGTTATGCCTGTTAAGCACCAGACTTTAATTCATGACCTCAACCAGAATTTTGAGGAAGAGTTTTTTGAAACAAAAAAGGTAGTTTACGTTACTATCAAGAAGTAATCTGAGATTAGCTTGTAAATACTGATACTGGGATATAGCAGAACCGCGACTACGTGTTTGAACGGTTACAAGTATACTGGATATTATATACGTAACTACCCTATTAGTTCTAAATATATGAATTTTAAAATATATGTATATAAAGAGTTTTGAATTCAATATGTTTCCCGTAAACACATACGTTTTATGGGATGATACCAAAGAAGCCGTTATAATTGATGCCGGCTGTTATTATGAAGATGAACAGAAAACTTTAAAAAAGTTCATTGAGTCCAACGGGCTTACAGTAAAGCACTTGCTCAACACGCATCTTCATCTTGACCATATATTCGGAAATGCCTTTGCCGTTAAGGAATTCGGCGTAAAACCGGAAGCAAACGCGGAAGATGAATTTCTTCTGCCTAAGGTAAAGGAATATTGCAAAATGTTCGGCATAAGACTGAATGAAGAGATTCCTCCTCTGGGAAAATATATATCCGACGGTGATGTTATTAATTTCGGAAATTCTTCACTGTTGGCCATACACGTACCGGGACATTCTCCTGGCAGTATAGCTTACTATTCTGAAAAAGACGCCTGCGCTTTCTGTGGAGATGTACTGTTCAGAGGAAGCATAGGCAGAAGCGACCTCGACGGCGGCAACTTCAACCAGTTGAGAAACAGTATCAGCACAAGGCTTTTTACATTGCCCGACCAGACATACATATATACCGGACACGGTGAACCGACTACTATCGGGAATGAAAAGATGAATAATCCTTTCTTCAGATGATTTAAAGTTATAGAACTACAGATTAACGATTAAAGATTAAACATCAGAATATAAAATATATAGAATGTCTGCATGCATAATCTGCACAGCATAAAGTGGAGAGACTGAACGCAGACATTATCTAAACCTTAAGAAGAATCATGAAAACAACTACATTTGCTAATCGCCACATCGGTATTGCAGAAAAAGACTTGCCTGTAATGCTTGAAAAAATCGGTGTCAGTTCATTGGACGAACTGATTAACAAGACTATCCCGGCTAAGATAAGACTAAAGGAAAGACTGCCGCTTGCTCCGGCTATGACAGAGCACGAATTTGCCGCTCATATAAACGCACTGGCGGCAATGAACAAGCAGTTCAAGTCTTATATCGGCACAGGATGGTACGACACTGTCACTCCTGCTGTTATCCAAAGAAATGTTTTCGAGAATCCTGTATGGTATACTTCGTATACTCCTTATCAGGCTGAAATATCACAAGGCCGACTGGAGGCTCTATTGAATTTCCAGACAATGGTTTCTGACCTTACTGCCATGCCGCTGGCCAACTGTTCGCTGCTTGACGAGGCTACCGCAGCTGCAGAGGCCGCAACTATGATGTTTGCACTCAGAAGCAGAAAACAGCAGAAAGAGGGAGCCAATACCCTGTTTGTGGATGAGGAGATTTTCCCGCAGAATCTTGCCGTTATACGCACAAGGGCTATTCCTCAAGGCATTAACATCAAGGTGGGACGATATAAGGAACTTGAATTTACTCCGGATATCTTCGGATGTATAGTGCAGTATCCAAACAACAGTGGTAATGCAGAAGATTACAGGGAGTTTACCGAAAAAGCTCATGCTGCCGAGTGTAAGGTGGCCGTTGATGCCGATATCATGTCTCTGGCTCTGTTGGTACCTCCAGGCGAATGGGGTGCTGATATTGTTTTCGGAAGTACTCAGAGAATGGGTATCCCTATGTTCTACGGCGGACCTTCGGCTGCTTATTTTGCCACTAAAGAGGAATTCAAGAGAAATATACCGGGCAGAATTATAGGGCTTTCGAAAGATAAATACGGACATTTGTGCTATAGAATGGCACTGCAGACAAGAGAGCAGCATATTAAACGCGAAAAGGCCACTTCGAATATCTGTACTGCTCAGGCTTTACTTGCAACTATGGCAGGTTTTTATGCTGTTTATCATGGTCAGGAAGGTATTAAGGAGATAGCTAAAAATATTCACAGTACTGCTGTATGGCTTGGCAAACAACTCTCTAAATTAGGATATGTACAGCGCAACGAGGTTTTCTTTGATACTCTGCGATTAGGATTGCCTAACCATGTATCGCCTCAGGAAATCAGGACTATATCTGTAAGCAAGGGTGTGAACCTGAGATATTTCGAAAATGGTGATATAGGTGTAAGCATTAATGAGACTACTTCTATGGCTGATGCCAAACTGCTGCTGAATATTTTCGCCATTGCAGCAGAAATGCCTGTGGGCGAAGTGAATGAAATTCCTGAAGCTTCGGCCATAAGTCGCGAACTGCGGAGAAGAACCGGTTTCCTTACTCATGAGGTTTTCTGCAAGTATCATACAGAGACTGAAATGATGAGGTATATCAAAAGACTTGAAAGAAAGGATATCTCTCTCGCACATTCCATGATTTCACTGGGTTCCTGTACTATGAAGCTTAATGCAGCTTCGGAAATGTTGCCTCTAAGTAATGCCGGATGGATGAATGTACATCCTCTCGCTCCTGCCGACCAGGCTGAAGGATATGCCAAGCTTATAGAAAACCTTTCACATCAGTTGAAGGTGATAACCGGATTCGATGGTGTTACTTTGCAGCCTAATTCTGGCGCGGCCGGTGAATATACTGGATTGAGAATTATCAGAAGCTACCTTGAAAGTATAGGAGAAGGACACAGAAATATAGTGCTTATTCCGGCTTCGGCTCACGGTACCAACCCGGCTTCGGCTGTACAGGCAGGCTATACCACTGTTACATGTGCATGCGACGAACGTGGTAACGTGGATGTGGAAGATCTTAAGGCCAAAGCAGAGGCCAACAAGGAGAACCTTGCCGCTCTTATGATTACTTATCCTTCTACTCATGGTATCTTTGAGACTGAAATTGCTGAGATATGCAAGATTATTCATAAATGCGGTGCACAGGTTTATATGGATGGTGCAAATATGAATGCCCAGGTGGGACTGACAAATCCGGGTACTATAGGTGCCGATGTCTGTCATCTTAACCTTCACAAGACATTCGCAAGTCCTCACGGTGGAGGTGGTCCCGGTGTAGGTCCTGTATGTGTGGCTGCGCATCTGGTTCCGTTCCTTCCTGGACATGTGTCAACCGGTAACGCGATAAATGAAGTTTCTGCCGCTCCTTACGGAAGTGCCGGTATCTTGCCTATTACATACGCATATATCTGCATGATGGGAGCCGAAGGACTGGAAAGAGCTACCAAGACTGCTATTCTGAATGCAAATTATCTGGCTGCACGACTGAAGGATACATACGGAATAGTTTACCGTGGAGCTACTGGCTTCGTTGGACACGAAATGATTCTTGAATGCCGCAAACTTCACGAAGAGAGTGGAATAGACGAGAATGATATCTCTAAACGCCTTATGGACTATGGTTATCATGCTCCTACCCTTTCATTCCCTGTTCACGGCACACTAATGATTGAACCTACAGAAAGTGAAAGCCTTGAAGAACTCGACAATTTTGTGGATACTATGCTAAGTATCTGGAATGAGATAGAGGAAGTGAAGAATGGTATGGCTTCGAAAGAGGATAATGTTCTGATTAACGCTCCTCACCCTGAATATGAAGTTGTGGAAGGAGAATGGTCTCATCCGTACACCAGAGCGAAGGCTGTTTATCCTATAGAAAGTGTAAGACAGAACAAGTTCTGGATAAACGTAGCAAGAATAGACAATACACTTGGCGACCGCAAGCTGATTCCTACAAGGTATGGCAGTTTTGAATAATAAAATTGTCACATCATAGTCAAATGTGAAATAATAACCTGAACAAAAAAATCCCGCAGGATTCAAAAGAAAATTGAAACCTGCGGGATTTTTAATTTATATGGTTATTGGTTGTAAGACAACTATAATAACGATATTGTTTTTGTCGGATTTATCACGACAAACCTTCTATTTCACCATTTACAATATCAATATGTAATGCCTGAGGTTCTTTTGGCAAACCAGGCATACGCATAATTTCACCTGCTATGATTACAAGCATTTCGGCACCTGCATTGATAACAATATCACGTACTGTAAAGTTAAAGCCTGTAGCCACACCATACTGCTTGGCATCTGTAGAGAATGAATACTGTGTTTTGGCAATACAGATAGGGAATTTTGTAAATCCGAGTTCTTCTATCATCTTAAGTTTCTTGCGTGCGGCAGGACCGAACAATACCTGTTTAGCGCCATAAAGTTCACATGCAACCTTTGCGACCTTCATTTCTACAGAATCTTCTTCGTCGTAAGCAAATTTAAGAGGTTCAGACGGTGACTTTTCTATTGTGTCAACTACAAGGTTTGCAAGTTCTACAGCTCCGGCACCACCTTCAACGAAAGCATTGTTTACGGCAAATCCTACGCCCATTTCTTCACAGTGGCTGCGTACAAAAGCAATTTCCTCTTCAGTATCGTTGGCGTATTTGTTGAATGCCACAACTACTGTCTGTCCGAATGATCTCAGATTTTCGATATGCTTGTCGAGGTTGTTTACACCTTCTCTCAAGCCGTCCATGTTTGGCTCCTTGATTTTTTCGATATCCACACCACCATGCATCTTGAGTCCCTGTGCTGTAGCCACAATGATAGTCAGCTTAGGCTGAAGTCCGGCTTTGCGGCATTTGATATCGTAGAATTTCTCTGCACCAAGGTCGGCACCGAAACCGGCTTCTGTTATAACATAATCACCGAAAGTCATGGCAAGTTTTGTAGCAAGTACAGAGTTACATCCGTGGGCAATGTTAGCGAACGGACCTCCATGAACAAATGCAGGAGTATGTTCGGTAGTCTGTACAAGATTAGGCGACAAAGCGTCTTTCAGCAATACAGTTATGGCTCCGGCCACACCAAGATCCTTTACTGTGAAAGGCTTGTTGTCGACAGTGAATCCAAGAAGAATATTTTCGATACGGCGGCGCAAGTCGTCTTCATCCTTGGCAAGGCAAAGAATAGCCATTATTTCTGATGCAGGAGTAATGTCGAAGCTTGATTCGCGTGTGATACCGTTGGTTTTGCCACCAAGACCTGTAATGATATATCTCAAACCGCGGTCGTTAACGTCGAGCACTCTGTTCCAGAGAACTTCCTTAAGGGCAAAGCCGTTATCCTGGTTCTGGTACATATAATTGTCAAGCAGGGCAGCAATCATATTATGAGCAGAAGTTATGGCATGGAAGTCGCCTGTAAAATGAAGATTGATTTTTTCCATCGGAAGAACCTGTGCATATCCACCTCCGGCCGCACCACCCTTCATACCGAAGCATGGGCCGAGTGACGGTTCGCGCAATGCGCAGATGGCCTTCTTACCAATCTTATTGAGACCTAATGCCAAACCAATGGATACAGTTGTCTTACCAATACCGGCCTTGGTAGGGGTAATGGCTGTTACAAGGATAAGGTTACTTTTCTTTACCTTTTCTTCGTCAATAAGTGTTTCAGGAACTTTAGCGATGTAGCGACCGTAATTAGAGATTTCCTCTACAGGTATGTCATAATCACGTGCTATCTGCTTAATTTTAGTCAATTCAATACTACGTGCAATTTCAATATCCGATTTCATATAAAGATTTTTGTTATATATGTGTGCAAAGATACAAAAAATATCCTAACTTTGTGATTACAACTATACTTTGTGACACAATTAAAGCATTTTCTGCATAATGGAATTCAACAACAAACATGTACGCCGACAGGACAGACTTCTTGACGAAGTACGTTCGTTCGAGATTTTGAGAAATGGTGAGTATGGAATATTGTCTATGGTATCAGAAGACGGCAATGGTGCTTATGGCATTCCTTTGAGTTATGTATGGGACAGAGGAAACTCGATATATATACACTGCGCTCCGGTGGGAAGAAAGCTCAACTGCATTGATGCAAACCAATCTGTTTCTTTCTGTGTGGTAGGCCGTACCAAGGTACAACCCGACAAATTCACTACCGGATATGAGAGCATTGTATTGAAATGTACTGCACACCACAGCCTTCACGAGGCGGAACGTATGTCGGCATTGTCTCTTTTTATAAGCAAATACTGTCCGTCAGAAAAAATCAGGGGTATGGAATATGCCAACAAATCGTTCCACCGTACTGAAATCATAAGGCTCGATATAGAAGAAATAAGTGGCAAGTGTAAGAATATGTTCTGAAAATACTGAAAATCAATGAAATTAAAGAAACCCGGACTTCTGTTACAGATAATCATTGCAATCATACTTGGTATTGGTGCAGGAATTGTCTCTCCCGCGCTGCCGGTGAGATTTTTTGTCACTTTCAACGGACTTTTCAGTGAGTTTCTGTCGTTCATCATTCCTCTCATCATAGTGGGACTCGTTACTCCCGCAATAGCCGATATAGGCAAAGGGGCCGGAAAGATGTTAGCGGTAACCGCTTTATTGGCGTATACCGCTACCCTTCTATCGGGGTTTGCATCGTATGCGGTAGGTCAGACTTTTTTCCCTTCGCTCATAACCAAGGACATTCCTCTTTCTGAAATCAGCGAGGCGAAAGGTGTACTGCCTTTCTTCACGGTTGATATCCCCGAGCCTCTGAATGTGATGACATCTCTTGTTATGTCTTTTACCCTCGGACTGGGACTGGCCAATCTCGACACCAGTTATCTGAAGAACGTATTTACAGATTTCAAGGAAATAATAGTCAAGACCATTCAGGTAGTGATTCTGCCTCTCCTTCCGATTTACATTTTCGGTATATTCTTTAATATGACTCACTCCGGACAGGTTTTCAATGTGTTGAGTGTGTTTATAAAAATAATAGGAATAATATTTGTTCTTCATATACTGCTGCTTGTTGCCCAGTATATCATTGCCGGAGGTATAGCAGGTAAAAATCCTTTCAAGGCTCTGCTTAATATGCTTCCTGCATATTTCACCGCTTTAGGTACACAGTCGTCGGCTGCCACCATACCCGTAACCTTGAGGCAGACCATCAAAAACGGAGTAAACCCTGATACAGCAGGATTTGTAATTCCTCTGTGTGCAACTATTCATCTTTCGGGAAGTACAATGAAAATTGTAGCATGCGCGCTTGCCTTGATGATGATGCAGGATATTCCGTACGATTTCGGAATGATGGCCGGATTCATATTTATGTTAGGCATAACTATGGTTGCCGCTCCAGGGGTTCCGGGAGGTGCCATAATGGCTTCGTTGGGAATTCTGTCTTCTATGTTGGGATTCGATGAGAATACTCAGGCTCTGATGATAGCCCTGTACATAGCTATGGACAGTTTCGGTACAGCATGTAATGTGACAGGCGACGGTGCACTGGCTCTTATTATCAATAAATGGTTCAGTGTGAAAAAAGCGTGAGAAACTTTATAAGCTTTATAAACTTGATAAACTTTATAGATAAATAGCTTGATAAATAAATAGCTTGATAAATATATAGCTTGATAAAGCTAAAAGATATAAGATATAAGAAAACGGTCTCCCGGACGATAAGTTTACTGTCCGGGAGACCGTTTTCTATGAATCAATATTGGTTCAGGTTCATATTCGTATATCAAAACATAATCTGTATAAACAGGAAGCCCAACAATATGGCTACTATGGTAGACACAAGGCCTGGCATCATAAATGAGTGGTTAAGTATATACTTTCCGATGCCGGTGGTTCCGGTACGGTCGAAGTTGATAGCCGCCACTACTGTAGGATAGTTAGGAATAAAGAAATATCCGTTTACTGCCGGGAAGAGGGCTATAAGATAAAGCGGTGAAATTCCTAAAGCTATTCCCAAAGGTACCACGGCTCTGATAGTTGCAGCCTGACTGTAGAGAAGAATGGACATCACAAACAAAGCTATACCAAACAGCCATGGCATTTCTGTAATTATATCCTTGATTGAAGAAGTCAGTTCCGCAATATTTCCCGCTATAAACGTATCTCCCATCCATGCTATACCGAATATTGCAACCACAGCCTGCATACCTGCCGAGAATATACTTCCCTTAGCTGCATGCATTCCGTCGATACGGCAAATAAGCAGTATAAGTGCCGAAGCAGACAGCATTAGTATTTCTATTATGGCCGGCATACCCAACATTACCGGCTTGCCATCGACCATAAACTCAGGACGCATGGACTCAATTGAACCGAAAAGCACTATCAGGAATGTTGAAAGAAGGAATATGAATACCGAAATCTTTGCTTTTCCCATATCGGGTATCTGTGCAGTCTCTACAGTGGTATTCTCTATCATGCCTTCTTTGAGTCTGCGCTGGTATTCAGGATCGTCCATAAGTTCTTTTCCTACTTTCATAGAACACAAGGCACCTACAATAACTCCTATCAATGTGGCCGGTACTGTAACCTTCAGGATATCGAACAATGAGATGTCGTAACCGGCAAGCAGACCGAGCAGCGCTACTGTGGCAGCCGATATCGGACTGGCGGTAATGGCCTGCTGGGATGCTATGACTGCAATTCCAAGAGGACGCTCCGGACGGATTTTTGTTTCACGTGCCACTTCGGCAATAACTGGCAGCACAGAATAAGCTATGTGTCCTGTTCCGGCAACGAATGTGAAAAGATAAGTTACGATAGGACTGAGAATAGTCACTTGAGAAGGGTTCTTGCGAAGCATTTTCTCGGCAAGTTTTACCATGTATTCAAGACCACCGGCAGCCTGCATACACGAAGCAGCCGAAATTACAGCTACAATCATAAGCATTACGTCGATTGGAGGGGCTGTTGGCTGAAGTCCGAAAACAAAACAAAGGATGGCAAGACCTAAACCACCCATCACTCCAAGACCGATACCTCCAAGTCGGGCACCAATTATGATTGCTGTTAGTACAAATAGAAATTGTAGAAGCATTATGATTATTAATTTAAAAATTTAGATTAGCTTATTATCCTGTTGGGGCTAAATTTAATTAACAATGTACAAAACGGTTGCAAAGGTATAAAAATTAATACATTCTGCCAAATGAGCCATTGTATTAATGTTCATATTGACAGAATGTATCAACTCAGATTGTTCATTCAGGGGATGAAAAATTTAGCCGGGAATCATATTTCCCGGGAAAAGCGGCCTGTATTGTTTGATTTTTTCAGTTACGGACAAGATACAGGCTGTCTGTTATGGATTCAGGCAATTCTTCCTTATAGTGAGTAACCATTATCATGGTTTTGTTCTGTCTCTTGCAGAATGTTTCTATAATATCCTTAACCAATCTGCGGTTTATGAGGTCGAGGCCATGTAAGGGTTCGTCGAGTATCAGCAGCTCGGGGTCCTTCACAAAAGCTCTTGCAAGGAGTACAAGTCTCTGCTCTCCGCTGGAGAGTTGCAGGAAACTTCTTTCTGCAAGTCCGGACACTCCGAACATATCCATCCAGAAAAGGCATGTATCACGGTCTTCGTCTTTTGTTTTCTTATACAGACCTATAGAATCATGCAGGCCGCTTGCCACAATGTCGAGAGCCGGCAGATTCTTCAGATATGCCCTGTGCATCTCGGGGCTGACGTATCCTATATGTTTCTTTATTTCCCATATACTCTCGCCACTGCCGCGCTTGCGGTCGAACAGGGTAATGTCGCAGGCGTAACTCTGGGGATTGTCTGCACATACCAGACTCAGGAGTGTTGACTTTCCGGCTCCGTTTTCACCACTCAATGCCCATTTCTGGCCACATTTTACTGTCCAGTCGAGGTCTTTCAGGATAGTGCGTTTTCCGTACTTTATGCTAACCTTGTTGAGTTTTACCACATTCTCTGCATAGTACTGATTGTCCTTGTAAGGCAAATTGAGTATCTGTTTCTGCTTTTCTTCAGAAAGAACATGGCCGGGAACACTGACTCCTTTATAATCAGAAAGAGGCATCTTGTCGCCACATACCATATCTTCTACCGGAATTACGTGAGTGATAAAGTCAGGGATATCGTCTGTCTTTGAGAGGATAAGTATCACTTGCAGACCAATTTCAGAAATAAGTTCACCAAGCAACTCCTTGAGCAGGTCTCTTGTTCCTGCATCGAGCCCGATAAACGGATTGTCCATAATGAGGACTTTCGGACCTGTAATAAGTGTTTTTGTAAGCTGGAACTTCCTAAGTTCACCGCTCGAAAGGAGAATGATGTGTTTGTCGAGCATCTCATCGACCTTGAATATCCTGTATAAAGTTTCTCTCAACTTTTCGTTACGGCATTCCGGCAGCAGACTGCGTACTACCGGTGTTTCTTCAAGGTCTTGTGAGTTCCATCTCTGCTGGTAATAATAACCTCCATCTGAATCTCCGTATGAGTCTCTGAAGGTTATGTATTTGATATTGTCGGAAGCAAGATTTGACTCTGACGGCGAGAAGTCATATTGGACTTCATTCATAAGTAAAGGATATCTGCCGGTAATGATATCTACAAGTATACTCTTACCTCCGGCATTGGGGCCTGCTATAGCCAACTGTTCTCCGCTCTGGAGACAGAAATTGACCGGTTTCTTCATCCTGTATAACGGATGACGCGGCACCCCCTCGTTTATTGTTATAACTTTCTTTTGCATTTTAGCCTGATTAATGTTAGACTGTCTCTATTTTCGTACCTTATCGGGATTTTTTGCGATAAAGTCTTTCCATCCTGAATATGCCTTAGGCATTTCGGGACGCCCCATCTGCAGGAAATGACAGTATGCAGCACCCAAGGCATCAGTGGCATCCATAAAAGGCACCATATCTTCGGCTTTCAGCTTTAACATACGTTTAAGCATCTCGGCTACCTGCTCCTTACTTGCCTGACCGTTGCCGGTTATGGCCATCTTTATTTTCAAAGGCGCGTATTCTGTAACAGGTATGTCCCTGCAAAGGGCTGCTACAATTGCAACTCCCTGGGCTCTTCCCAACTTTAGCATTGACTGTACATTTTTTCCGAAAAATGGTGCTTCGATAGCCAACTCATCGGGTAAATAAGAATTTATTATGCCGTGTACCCTGTCGTATATATGCTTCAGTTTGAGATAAGGATCACTGCACTTGCGAAGGTCTATAACACCCAAAGTAACAACCTCGGCTTTTGTTCCAGTCACCTTCAGTACGCCATACCCCATGATATTGGTACCCGGGTCTATTCCCAAGATTATCTTTTCCTTTACAGACCTGTTCATCCTGTATCTCTTTATTTCAGTGTTATCGGGCAAACATTCCTTATTTTCCGAAGAGGCAGCAATATGGTTTGGACGGTTATCTTCTATATTTAAATCTGTTTCTGAACCGGTTTTAAGCATTGTCACTTTACAACCTCCATCAATGTAGGGAATCCTATAACCTTATCTTTGAAAATTTTCATCATTTCTTCGTTGAGACGTGCTCCGCAAGCAGTATGCCATTTGTGCAGGGCTGCGCTGTCTTCTACTTCCCACTGTAATGAGAAACATTCACTGTCTTGTTCCTTGTGACTGAGGATTCGTAAAATACGGGCGTTTTTAAGTTCTCCCGACTTTTCGGCTTCAGGAATATAACACTCGTTAAGCCATATCACAAAATTTCTTGCGTCGTTTATTTCGACATGAAATGTAGTATTATAAATCAGCATAGTTATATTTATTTTAACATGTTATTCGTTGCAAAGATATATCTTTATACCTAATTGTTGGTCAAATAGGAAAAAATATTCTTTTACCTTATACTAAGTTAATTAGTTTTATTACTTTTGCGCACATTACATCAAAAAGTGTGCAAAAAACATAATAATGGAGTTAAACAACAGTTTTATAGAGTTAATAGAGAATAGTATCCGCAAGAACTGGGACAGAAATGCACTTACAGACTATAAAGGTATAACACTTCAATATAAGGATGTAGCCCGCAAAATAGAGAAAACGCATATTCTGTTTAGATGTGCAGGAATATATCCTGGAGACAAAATAGCTATCTGCGGACGCAACAGTGCCAACTGGACAGCGACTTTCCTTGCAGTAATTACTTACGGTGCTGTGGCTGTACCTATTCTTCATGAATTCAAGCCAGACAATATTCACCATATCGTAAATCATTCAGAGTCTAAGATGCTCTTTGCAGGAGACCAGATATGGGAAAATCTGAATGAGGCATGTATGCCCTTGCTTGAAGGAATAATCGAAATGAAGAATTTCGACCTTGTAGTATCGCGTTCTGAAAAACTTACATATGCCAGAGAACATCTCAATGAGGAGTTTGGAAAGGCTTATCCTTGCAGATTCAGAGCCGAACAGGTTTCATACAGGCGTGAGAATCCTGAAGAACTGGCTGTGATTAATTATACGTCGGGGACTACCGGCTACTCTAAAGGGGTAATGTTGCCCTACAGAGCAATTATGTCTAATATTGTTCATATTCACGATAAGGTAGGGCTGCAGCCAGGCGACAGAATTGTGTCAATGCTTCCCTTGGGGCATATTTTCGGACTTGTTTTCGATTTTCTTTATGGTATAACAGTGGGTGCTCATCTGTGGTTCCTCACACGTATGCCGAGTCCTAAAATCATAGCAGAGTCGTTTGCCGAGATAAAACCTCGCATAATAGCATGTGTACCGCTTATTGTAGAAAAAATCATTAAAAAGAATATTCTGCCGAAAGTTGACAACAAACTGGGCAAACTGCTTCTTAACCTTCCTGTTGTAAGTGATAAGATTAAGGAACAGATAAAGAATAAGGCCATGGAGGTTTTCGGAGGGAATTTTATAGAGATAGTTATTGGCGGCGCACCGTTTAATGCTGAAGTTGAAGCGTTCCTCAGAAAAATCAATTTTCCTTATACCATAGCGTACGGTATGACTGAATGTGCACCGCTTATCTGCCATAGCAGATGGGATGAAATAAAGTTCCAGTCGTGCGGAAAGACAGTAGCAAACATGGAAACCAAAATATTGTCTGATAATCCGGAATCTGTACCTGGAGAACTTGTCTGCCGTGGAGCAAATGTAATGTTAGGTTATTTTAAGAATAAAGAAGCTACAGATCAGGCTATCGACTGTAACGGCTGGCTTCATACCGGTGATATGGCTATTAAAGACTCTAATGGCAATATCTATATTAAGGGACGATGCAAGAATATGTTGCTTACATCATCGGGGCAGAATATTTATCCCGAAGAAATTGAAGCACGCCTGAACAATATGCCTTTTGTAAACGAATCGCTTGTTATTCTGTCTGAATCGAAACTTATAGCGCTTATATATCCTGATAGTGATGATGCTTTTTCTCATGGAATGACGCAAAAACAACTTGAAGAGGCACTTGAGAACAACCGTCAGGAAATCAACAAGTTGCTTCCAGCATACTCACAGATTACAAGAATAAAGCTATATCCCGAAGAATTTGAAAAAACTGCCAAGAAGAGCATCAAGCGCTTCTTATATCAGGATATAAAAGAATAGCTGTAGGGATATTGATGTAAGTAATGTATTTGATGTATTTATGCATTTATGCATTTGATATCTTTTATGTACTCGATATCTTTTATGTATTTGACATTTAATGTAAATAATGCATTTATATATTAAAATCGGAATATCGGAGAAGTATGGTTATATTCTAAAAACAGGATATGATCATACTTCTAAATGTATATAGAAAAAGTATAATAAAAACATTATTGTTTAATTTATCAATCATAAGGTTTATTTTATAAGGTTTATTTTAATATGAAATCTGATAATCATTTCAAACGTTTAAAGTATTTGGTCTTATCTGTTGTAGTACTGTTGGTGTTTATTGCCGTAATTCCTTCAAAATCTGAAGGTGATGTAAAGGTTAATGTATTGCAGGAAAACAGCCGGAACAACTTATCGCAGAATCACGAAAATGGTTTGTCAAAAGATAAGAGCACAGACAGCATTCCTGAAGATAAAGCCGTTGATAGAATTCCTGACATCTATCTGCAGTCAGAAATCCATGGGAACATTACTCCTGACGACCTGAAAGATAAAGTCGTACTCATAAGCTTATTCGCTACATGGTGCCCGCCATGCCAGCTTGAGTTGTCTGATATAGAGAAAATCCTCTACCCTAAATATAGAAACAATGACAATTTCAAACTTCTTGTCATTGGTCGTGAACATACAGACGCGGACTTGAAAAAATACAACCAGCAAAAAAACTTTTCTTTTCCACTGTATCCTGATCCGGACAGAAAGGTATTCTCTTTATTTGCCGACAAGAGCATTCCACGCATGTATCTGTTCAACAGACAGGGAATACTGGTATTTTCATCTATGGGATATACCAAAGAAGAATTCAATGAACTTATGAATAAAATTGATGAGTGTCTGAAGTAATATTGAACTTCTAAGATAAGAATCTACAATATATAAAATAAAGTAAAAGTTGACATTAGTATAAGTAGACATAAGTATATACAAGTATAAATAAATACATTAGCACAAACGACATACACAAGTATAAAATTAATGATTATGGATAGCGAAACTAAAATCAAGAATATACCGGTGCTTCTGCTTACCGGTTACCTTGGAAGTGGAAAAACCACTTTGGTAAATCATATTCTAACAAATAAAAAAGGAATCAAATTTGCCGTAATAGTAAACGATATAGGGGAAGTAAATATTGATGCTGAACTTATAAAGCGCAATGGAGTGATTGACATGAATGACGACAGTCTGGTGGCTTTAGAAAACGGCTGTATTTGTTGTACTCTAAGAACCGACCTTATAGAACAGATATTCGAAATACTAAAAAGCCGCAAGTTTGATTATATAGTTATAGAAGCCAGTGGAATTTGTGAACCAGAATCAATTGCAAATACAATTTGTTCCATTCCACAGTTAGGAGGGGCTTATACTCAATATGGTATATCAAAATTAGACACTATTGTTACTGTTGTTGATGCTTTGAGAATGAGAGACGAATTTTGCTGTGCAGAAAGTCTGACACGTAACGATCTCGCAACAGATGATATAGAGAATCTTCTTATTCATCAGATTGAGTTCAGCAATATTGTTCTTCTTAACAAATCATCAGAAGTAAGCAAAGAAGAACTCGATACCATAAAAAAAATTGTAGTTACGCTACAGCCACAGGCAGAAATCATAGAATGCAATTATGCTGATATCGATATAGAAAGAATACTCAATACTTCAAGATTCAGATACGATTATGTAGCTGCTTCTGCCGGATGGGTACAGGAGTTAGGAAAACATGTTACTGAAGAAGATACTGACAGATTATGCTGCAGCAAGCATGATCATGACGAGTGCAATTGCCATAATCAAGAAGATGATTGTGGACATAATCATGAACATAAACATTGTAATGAACATGACCATGACATTGAACATGACCACGAACATAATCACGAATGTACATGCGGGCATCATCACCACAGCGAAGAATGTCATTGTAATCACGGAGGTGAAACCGAAGAATATGGAATAGGTACCCTACTCTATTTCCGCCGCGCTCCTTTCGATATGAATAAATTCGATTACTTTATAACTTCACAATGGCCTAAAAACATAATAAGAGCAAAAGGAGTATGCTATTTTAATGACGACACAAGTATGTCATATCTATTCGAACAGGCTGGCAAGCAGAAACAACTGTCTGAGGCAGGATTATGGTATGCAACATTGCCTGAAGCAGATATAGAAAGGCTAAAGGAGAAAGAACCAGGCTTATTGCGCGACTGGGACGAGAAATATGGGGACAGAATGCAAAAGATTGTCTTTATAGGCAAAGGAATAGATAAAGAAAAACTTATCAGAGACCTTGACATGTGTCTTGACAAATCATTCTAAACATAGCTATCGTTATAGAAGACTTAAAACATTAAGCAGTCTCTATAGCATATAATAAAAAAACCGTTCCTCGACTCACGTCGAAGAACGGCACAACACAAACACAAAATAAAACACGACAAAACTACTATCAATAAAGTGGCTAAAAGCCAAGTTCTTATATATATTCACATACCTATAAGAACATCTTTATTGAAATTATTCTTTATTTTAATCATATCTGATACGAGAATTCAAATAATGATTTGATTTATGTATGATTAATTACATAATTCCTTTTTCACGCAAATGTACCTGCCATTTCCATGCAGAACGCAAAGTATCTTCAATTGAAGTTTCAGCATGCCATCCAAGTTCATTATTTGCATAAGATGGATCTGCCCAAACCTTAACGATATCACCTGCACGACGAGGAGCAATCTGATAGTTAAGCTTAACACCTGTAGAAGATTCAAATGCATTGATAAGTTCCAAAACAGAAAGACCTCTACCAGTACCTACATTAAATACTTCAGCAGCCTGTTTCTGCTTTCCTTCCAGAATACGGTTCATTGCAATAACATGAGCTTTTGCAAGATCCACTACATATATATAGTCACGGATACAAGAACCATCAGGGGTATCATAATCATCACCAAATACGCTAAGTTTCTCTCTGATACCCATAGCTGTCTGAGTAAGATATGGTATAAGATTCTGTGGAACACCGTTTGGCAATTCACCGATCAATGCTGTTGGGTGTGCACCGATAGGATTGAAATAGCGGAGCATAATAGCCTTGATAGGAGAACCTGAAGTAATAGTATCGCGGATAATCTCTTCGTTGATCTGTTTAGTATTTCCGTATGGAGATTCAGCTGTCTTGATAGGAGCTGCTTCTGTTACAGGCAATACATCCGGCTGTCCGTAAACAGTACATGATGAAGAGAAGATAATACCCTGTACACCATGCTTAGGCATAAGTTCAAGGATATTGATCAAAGAAACAATATTATTGCGATAATACAACAAAGGCTTCTGAACTGATTCACCTACAGCTTTGCTGGCAGCAAAATGAATCACACCCTGAATGCCCGGATACTTAGTAAATACTGCATCCATACCTTCATAGTCAAGACAGTCTACTTTTTCGAAAGCAGGACGGATTCCTGTAATCTGTTCTATACTGTCTACTACGTCAGCTCTTGAATTTGACAAATTATCTACAATGATTACTTCGTAACCGCTGTTCTGCAGTTCAACTACTGTATGTGAGCCTATATATCCGGTTCCACCAGCAACAAGGATTCTTTTTTTCATAAATAAAGGTGTTTTTAATCTTATATTTTTCTATACAATGTTCAATATTAAGGATGAGCAAAAGTAAGCAAAAAAAATCATATTTCAATGAAATATGAACAAATAAAGCAAAAAAAATCCGGTTTCTTAGTAAGAACCGGATTTTTATTATCTGATATTGGTTAATTATATATACAATTATCAAGAAAAATGTATTACTGTAAACCAAACAATGCTGCAAGACCTTTGTCCACTCCAGAGAATCCCATAAATGCCATTGCCAACAAGCCTGCAGTTACAAGAGCAATTGACATTCCTCTCATTCCTTTCGGGATGTTTACCAGACTAAGTTGTTCACGGATACCTGCAAACACTATCAAGGCCAAAGCAAATCCCAAAGCTGTAGAGAAAGCGTAGATTACACCTGTAAGCAAATCATAATCTTTCTGAATTACAAGGATTGTAACACCAAGGATACAACAGTTGGTTGTGATAAGAGGAAGGAACACTCCCAATGCCTGATAAAGTGATGGAGAAACTTTCTTTAAGATAATCTCTACCATCTGCACCAATGCTGCAATCACAAGGATAAATGCAATAGTCTGTAAATACCCGAGTCCGAAAGCATCGAGTACGAACTTCTGTATTACGTATGTAACAATTGTGGCAAGCACAAGTACAAAAGCTACAGCAGCACCCATACCCATGGCAGTTTCAACTTTCTTTGATACGCCAAGGAACGGACATATACCAAGGAACTGTGACAACACAACGTTGTTCACAAATATAGCTGTAATAAATATCAATATATATTCCATATAAAAAACTCATTAATCGGTTAAGCTTTTTTCAAGCGGTTCACTATTGCAATAAGATATCCAAGTACAATAAACGCACCCGGTGCAAGAACAAATATCAGCATGCCATATTCTTCAGGAAGGATAGAAATGTTGAATATCTTACCTGTTCCGAGGAATTCACGTACACCACCAAGGATTGTCAATGCTATTGTAAAACCAAGTCCCATTCCAAGACCGTCGAACAAAGAAGCCAATGGGTTATTCTTTGCAGCAAAAGCTTCTGCACGGCCTAAAAGGATACAGTTTACAACGATAAGCGGAATAAACAAACCAAGAGTTGCATAGAGAGCAGGTACATATGCCTGCATAAGCATCTGAAGCACTGTCACGAATGAGGCTATCACCACAATGAATATAGGAATACGTACCATATCAGGAACGAGTTTCTTGATAGAAGATATAACCACATTGGAACAGATAAGCACAAACATAGTTGCAAGTCCCATACCCATACCGTTGATAGCCGATGATGTTGTACCTAATGTAGGACACATTCCTAATAGGAGAACGAAAGTAGGATTTTCCTTAACAATTCCGTTCATCAATACTTTAAAATTATTCAT
>artificially_reared_2__coassemble_451_pt1 | contig 21939 bp, 17 predicted proteins | sample artificially_reared_2__metabat2_high_PE_035 | metagenome-assembled genome bin artificially_reared_2 | reverse complement strand
GTCGCCGTTTTAAGAGAAGAAGCCTCGAGGTAGAAATACTTCGGGGCTTTGTTTTATTTATTTAATCCGATATTTCCAGATTCTATCCTAATATTCGGTGATAGTTGTGACAGTTGTGATGTTTTTTTTATATAATTTGTTTTTTCTAATGATTCAAAAAAACAAATATGTTTGCCTGTTTTCAGATTTAAAATTGTAAATTTACAACTTCACAGAAAAATAATAGTTAATATGGTAATATCATCAATTCTTGATACAGATTTATATAAATTTACTACATCGTATGCATACATCAAATTATTTCCGTATGCAAAAGGAACATTCTCTTTTAAGGATAGAGATGAGACTGAATATACAGAAGAGTTTCTTAATGCCTTGAAGGCTGAAATAAACAATATGGTAAATGTACGTCTTACAGATGAAGAACTGGAATATATGGCGTCACATTGCAGATTTTTGCCAAGAGTGTATTGGGAATGGCTGTCTTCATTTAAGTTTAACCCAGAAATAATAGAGATATTCCTTGATGAAGAGAAACATCTTCATATTGAAGTAACAGATTATATGTACAAGGTTACACTATATGAAGTTCCATTACTTGCTCTTGTATCTGAAATAAAGAATTTGTTTTTCAATCAGAAACCTGACAAAGACACTATAATTGAAAAATTGTCATCGAAAGTAGAGTTATCGAATGCCAATGCTATGCCGTTCTCAGAGTTCGGAACAAGAAGACGTTTTTCTTTTGAAGTACACGAAATGGTGGTGGCTTATCTTAAGAAATATTCAAAATATTGTATAGGAACATCCAATTGCTATCTTGCTATGAAATATGATATGAAACCTATGGGAACACATCCTCATGAATGGTTTATGTTTCATGGTGCACAGTTCGGGTATAAACATGCCAATTATCTCGCTCTTGAAAATTGGGTAAATGTTTATGACGGTGATTTGGGAACAGCTTTGTCGGATACATATACTTCCGAATCTTTTCTGTCAAATTTCAGCAGAAAACAGGCAAAATTGTTTGACGGGGTAAGATGTGATTCGGGTGATGAGATTGACTTTGTAAACAGATTGATTGAAAGGTATAAAGAGTTGGGTATAGATCCTACAACAAAGACCATTATATTCAGCAACGCACTTGATTTCGAAAAAGCACTTTCTATATATAATTACTGTAAAGGAAAAATAAGATGTTCTTTCGGTATTGGAACCAATCTTACAAATGATACAGGATATAAGCCATCGAATATAGTTATGAAACTTTCAAAATGCAAGATGAATAATAATCAGGAGTGGAGAGAGTGTATAAAGTTATCTGATGATATGGGAAAACACATGGGCAGCATTTCGGAAGTTGAAGCCTGCCTGTATGAGTTAAGAATAGAATAGTTTCTGCTTTTTACTCGTGTTAGCTTATATTATTATAGATAAAATCCCACAATAGTGATAAATTGTAGTTAAAAGCATGAAAAATCTTTCATTTTATTTTATAGTTTCAAAATAATATATACCTTTGCATCGAACAAATAAATCGGACAAACATAGATTATCAGAAATAAATAAACAGAAAGATTATATATGAATACATTGTTTTTACATATTTTGCTATGCGGTCTTATTATTCTACTGGAAACCCCGGTGGGAAGTGAGTCGTGTGCATATTGATGTAATTTAAAAATATAATCAAGCCTTTCTCACTTCCCGGTGTGAAAGGCTTTTTTTTGATAATCATGTAAATAACTGTGATAACTATATAAAATACAAAGAATATGAGTGAGAGATTATTTATTTTTGACACTACTCTTAGAGATGGTGAACAAGTTCCAGGATGCCAGTTGAATACAGTCGAAAAAATTCAGGTCGCACGACAGCTTGAGGCACTTGGAGTGGATATTATCGAAGCCGGATTTCCTGTATCAAGTCCTGGTGATTTTAATTCTGTTATTGAAATTTCAAAAGCTGTTACATGGCCTACTATCTGTGCACTGACACGCGCGGTGCAGAAAGACATAGACGTAGCTGCAGAGGCATTGAAATACGCCAAAAGAAAGAGAATACATACTGGTATAGGTACATCTGATTCGCATATCAAATATAAGTTTAACTCCAACAGAGAAGAAATTATAGAAAGAGCTGTGGCCGCTGTAAAATATGCGCGTAGATATGTGGAAGATGTAGAGTTCTATGCCGAAGATGCCGGAAGAACAGAAAATGAATATTTGGCGAGGGTAATTGAGGCCGTAATTAAAGCAGGAGCAACTGTAGTTAATATTCCTGATACAACCGGTTACTGCTTGCCGGAAGAGTATGGTGCCAAGATAAAATATCTTATGGAGCATGTCGACGGAATTGACAAGGCTATCATTTCAACCCACTGTCATAATGATTTGGGTATGGCTACAGCCAATACAATCAGCGGAGTGTTGAACGGTGCTCGTCAGGTGGAAGTTACAATAAACGGTATAGGCGAACGTGCCGGTAATACATCTCTCGAAGAAGTGGCAATGATTTTGAGATGTCATAATAACATTGATATTGACACTAATATAAATACCCAGAAGATATATCCTACAAGCCGAATGGTGTCAAGCCTTATGAATATGCCTGTTCAGCCAAACAAGGCTATTGTCGGTAGAAATGCTTTTGCGCATTCATCGGGTATACATCAGGATGGTGTATTGAAAAATGTCCAGACTTACGAGATTATTGATCCTAAGGATGTAGGTATAGATGATAATGCTATTGTACTTACAGCAAGAAGCGGACGTGCAGCGTTGAAGCATCGCCTGCATGTGCTTGGACTTGATATGTCGCAGGAAAAACTTGATAAGGTTTATGAAGATTTCCTTAAACTTGCCGACAAGAAAAAAGATATTACAGATGATGATATTATGGTGTTGGCAGGTGCTGACAGAAATGTGAATCACCATATCAAGCTTGAATATCTACAGGTGACAAGTGGTGTGGGAGTACGCTCTGTAGCAAGTCTTGGACTGAATATTTCGGGTGAACATTTTGAGGCTGCCGCTACAGGAAACGGACCGGTAGATGCTGCCATCAAGGCTGTGAAGCAGATTATAAAGAGAAAGATGACTCTTAAAGAGTTTACTATCCAGGCTATAAGCAAGGGTAGTGATGATGTAGGTAAAGTTCATATGCAGGTAGAATACGACGGACAGATGTTCTATGGCTTTGGCGCTAATACTGATATTATTGCTGCTTCTGTTGAAGCTTATATTGACTGTATCAATAAGTTTAAAAAGTAATAAAGTATAAAACAACAAAACTTGCACTTTTGAATTTTTAATACTAAACGGGATATTACAAAAAAAATACAATCAGACAAAAGAGTTTTATAACCATTAAAAGATAATAACGTGAATACTTTATTTGACAAGATATGGGACGCACATGTGGTGCAGAAAGTTGAAGAAGGTCCCACTCAATTATATATAGACCGTCTTTACTGCCATGAGGTAACAAGTCCTCAGGCTTTTGAAGGTATGCGAGCAAGAGGTTTGAAATGTTTCCGTCCGGAACGTATCTATTGCATGCCCGACCATAATACACCTACTCACGATCAGGACAAGCCTATAGAAGATCCTGTTTCAAGAACTCAGGTTGATACTCTTGCAAAGAATGCGGAGGAGTTCGGACTTACTCACTTTGGCATGATGAACAAGAAAAACGGTATTATTCATGTTGTGGGACCGGAAAGAGGACTTACATTGCCAGGTATGACTATAGTATGTGGAGATTCGCATACTTCTACTCATGGAGCAATGGGAGCTGTAGCCTTTGGTATTGGTACCAGTGAGGTAGAAATGGTAATGGCATCGCAGTGCATACTTCAGTCGCGTCCTAAAACTATGAGAATTACTGTCAACGGTAAGTTGGGTAAGGGAGTTACTGCAAAGGATGTTGCCTTATATATGATGTCGAAGATGACTACAAGTGGTGCTACCGGATATTTTGTGGAATACGCCGGAGAGGCAATACGCAGTCTTACTATGGAAGGACGACTTACCTTATGTAATCTGTCGATAGAGATGGGTGCCCGTGGTGGAATGGTTGCTCCCGACGAAGTAACATTCGAATATATCAAGGGACGTGAATATGCTCCAAAGGGAGAAGAATGGGAAAAATCATTAGCATACTGGAAAACGCTGAAAAGTGATGATGATGCAGTGTTCGATAAAGAAGTGGTTTACGATGCAGCTGATATACAACCGATGATAACTTATGGAACAAATCCGGGAATGGGTATGGCTGTAACATCCTGTATTCCTGTCACAGAGGGCATGAGTGATGTAGAAAAGACTTCTTTTGAAAAATCAATGAATTATATGGGATTCAGTGCAGGTGAGCCTTTGCTTGGCAAGAAAGTTGATTATGTTTTCCTTGGAGCATGTACCAATGGACGTATTGAAGACTTCCGTGCATTTGCTTCTATTGTAAAAGGTAGAAAAAAAGCTGATAATATAACAGCATGGCTGGTACCGGGTTCGTGGATGGTAGACGAACAGATTCGTGAAGAAGGTATAGACAAGATACTTCATGAAGCCGGATTCGAAATCCGTCAGCCGGGATGCAGTGCTTGTCTTGCTATGAATGATGATAAGATTCCTGCCGGAAAGTATTCGGTGTCAACGAGCAACAGAAACTTTGAAGGACGTCAGGGTCCTGGTGCGCGAACATTGCTTGCCAGTCCGCTTACCGCAGCTGCGGCAGCTGTAACAGGAGTAATAACCGACCCGAGAGAGCTGATGTGATTTGTCATCTATTCCGATTAATGTATAATACTGAAAATATGAAGCAGAAATTCAATATAATAAATAGTACATGTATTCCTCTTCCTTTGGAAAATGTGGATACAGACCAGATAATACCAGCCCGCTTTCTGAAGGCTACCACACGCGACGAGAAGTTCTTTGGTGATAATTTGTTCCGCGACTGGAGATATAATCCAGATGGTTCACCGAATAAGGATTTCGTACTTAACAATCCTACATACAGCGGTCAGATTCTTGTGGCCGGAAAGAACTTCGGAAGTGGTTCGAGCCGTGAACATGCTGCCTGGGCTATTTCCGGATATGGATTCAGAGTTGTAGTTTCAAGCTTCTTTGCCGATATCCACAAGAATAATGAGTTGAATAATTTTGTATTACCGGTTGTCGTTTCAGAGCCATTCCTTAAGGAACTGTTCGATTCAATATATGCAAACCCAAAGACAGAAGTAGAAGTAAACTTGCCAGAACAGACTATAACCAACAAGGCTACCGGAAGTAAGGAATCTTTCGAAATTAATGCATATAAGAAACATTGCCTTATGAATGGTCTTGATGACATCGACTTTTTGGTAGAGAGTAGGGGACAGATAGCGGATTTTGAAAAATCACGTAAGTGATACAGGAATAGATTTATCAGTACGAGAAAATATAAAATATACGAGATATATGGACAGACCAGTTATAGAAATCATGGACACAACTCTGCGCGACGGTGAGCAGACCAGTGGAGTGTCTTTCGTGCCTCATGAAAAACTGATGATAGCCCGAATGCTTCTTGAGGATTTGAAGGTAGACAGAATAGAGGTGGCTTCGGCTCGAGTTTCCGATGGGGAATTCAGTGCAGTAAAGATGATTTGCGACTGGGCTGCAAGGCATAATATGCTGCATAAGGTCGAAGTACTTGGATTTGTTGATGGAGAGGTTTCTGTCGATTGGATTCACGATGCCGGAGGAAGGGTTATTAATTTGCTTTCAAAAGGTTCGGAAAAGCATTGTCATTATCAGTTGAAGAAGACTTTGGACGAGCATCTGAGTGATATCAGAAGAACTGTAGAATATGCCAATGACAGAGATATGGAGATCAATCTGTATCTTGAAGACTGGAGTAACGGCATAAAGAATTCTCCTGATTATGTTTTTGCTTTGGTCGACGGTCTTAAGGATATGGGAATAAAACGCTTTATGCTGCCTGATACATTGGGTATACTGAATCCTCTTCAGGTGATAGAATATATGAGGAAAATGAAAAAAAGATATCCTGATTTGCATTTCGATTTTCATGCTCATAATGACTATGATCTGGCGGTAAGCAATGTTCTGGCGGCTGTATTGAGTGGGGTGAAGGGATTGCATACCACAATCAACGGTCTTGGAGAACGTGCCGGAAATGCTCCTTTATCGAGTGTTCAGGCTATACTGAAAGACCATTTTAAAGCCATCACTCATATAGATGAGAGCAGACTCAATGAGGTGAGCCGTACAGTTGAATCGTATTCTGGTATAAGTATCCCGGCAAATAAGCCTATAGTAGGGCAAAATGTTTTCACTCAGGTGGCGGGTGTCCATGCTGATGGAGACAGTAAAAACAATCTCTATTTCAATGATCTTCAGCCTGAACGTTTCGGTAGGGTGAGAGAATATGCGCTTGGAAAGAATTCTGGCAAGGCCAACATACGTAAAAACTTGGAGAGTCTGGGACTTGAACTTGACGATGAATCGATGAGGAAGGTTACTGACAGAATTATTGAGTTGGGCGACCGTAAGGAACTGGTCACTCAGGATGATTTGCCTTATATAATAAGTGACGTACTGAAACATGATACTAAGAGTACAAGGGTGCGGTTATTGAGTTATTTTGTTACCTTGGCTCAGGGGTTGAAACCTATGGCAACTCTCAGTATTGAAATAGACGGGAAAGTGTACCAGGAAAGTTCGAGTGGTGATGGTCAGTATGATGCCTTTGTGAGGGCATTACGCAAGATATATAAAGGAACATTGAACCGTAAATTCCCTATGCTTGTCAACTATGCGGTAACAATTCCGCCTGGCGGACGTACTGATGCGTTTGTACAGACAGTTATAACTTGGAATTACGAAAATAAGGAATTCCGTACTCGCGGTTTGGATGCCGACCAGACAGAAGCTGCAATCAAAGCGACAATTAAGATGCTGAATCTTATAGAGCAGTGATTATGAGAAAACATTATTTTATAATCTTTGTATTGATATTGGTTGTAAATGTATTGCTGCGAAGGTTTGTCCTTGGACCTGAATGGCAGGACAGTAATTTATTGGTAAATTTTTTTATAGCTTTGATATTGACTTCTATATATATAGTCATTGAAAAGTTTGTATTTTTTATAATAAACAAGAATAGAAAAAATATAAAGTGATATGGATTTTAAAATAGCAGTATTAGCCGGCGATGGAATAGGACCGGAAATCTCCGTTCAGGGAGTAGATGTAATGACAGCCGTTTGTGAGAAATTCGGCCATAAAGTTTCATACGAATATGCCATTTGTGGCGCAGATGCAATAGACAAAGTGGGTGATCCGTTCCCGGAAGCTACTTACGAGACTTGTAAAAATGCCGATGCGGTATTGTTCTCTGCAGTAGGAGATCCAAAATTTGATAATGACCCTACAGCCAAGGTACGTCCAGAACAGGGATTGCTTGCAATGCGTAAGAAACTTGGACTTTTTGCAAATATTCGTCCTGTACAGACTTTCAAGTGCCTGTTGCATAAGTCGCCTCTTCGTCCAGAACTGGTTGATGGTGCCGATTTTATTTGTATACGTGAACTTACCGGTGGAATGTACTTTGGTGAAAAATATCAGGACAACGATAAGGCATACGATACCAACATGTATACCCGTCCTGAAATAGAGAGAATTCTTAAGGTTGCGTTTGAGTATGCAATGAAACGTAAAAAACACCTTACAGTAGTCGACAAAGCTAATGTATTGGCTTCTTCCAGACTGTGGCGTCAGATTGCTCAGGAAATGGCCCCGATGTATCCTGAAGTTACTACCGACTATATGTTTGTTGATAACGCAGCCATGAAGATGATACAGGAACCAAAATTCTTTGATGTTATGGTTACAGAAAATACTTTTGGAGATATTCTTACCGATGAGGGTTCTGTAATAAGCGGTTCTATGGGATTGCTTCCTTCTGCATCTACAGGAGAAAGCACACCGGTATTCGAACCTATTCATGGTTCATGGCCACAGGCTAAAGGCTTAAATATTGCAAATCCTCTTGCACAGATTCTTTCGGTTGCTATGTTATTTGAATATTTCAATTGTAAGGAAGAAGGAATGCTTATCAGAAAAGCTGTAGATGCATCTCTCGATGAGTGTGTGCGTACTCCTGAGATTCAAGTTGAGGGAGGTGCTAAATATGGCACAAAAGAAGTTGGTGAATGGATAGTGAATTATATTAAAAATGCCTGATTTGAGAAACAGGTAGTATTTATTGTTGACTATATAATAAAATAAGATAGTATCTTACAATAAAGAAACGAATAGTAAACAACCATTTGAAGCCAATAACAAAATAACCGGACTTGGAATATTAATTATATTCATGTCCGGTTATTTTGTTGTTGGTTTTTTATTATTACGAATCTGGATTTCTTCTTGTTTATTTGCCTGAAAAGCTTTTTTATATAACTTTTCGATGTGGCATATTTGAAGAATGTCAGAATTTTTTCACCCTTATATGGCAGTATGGCTCTCCCCCTGTTTTTTCATAATAGTGTTGGTGGTATTCTTCTCCTTCCCAAAATGTAGTGGCAGGAGTAAGAGCTGTATTTACTGTATACCCCTTATCTCTTAATATAGATATTACATTTTGTGCTTCTTTTAATTGATCATCGTTGAGATAAAAAATTTCACTTCTGTATTGTGGCCCTATGTCCGGTCCTTGTCCGTCGGTCTGAGCAGGATCATGAATTTCAAAGAATAACTTGCATAAATCAGTATACGTAATCTTATCTGCATCATATTCTACAAGTACGGCTTCTGCATGTCCTGTGGTATGAGCCTTAACTTCCTGATAAGTAGGATGATCTTTATGTCCTCCGATATATCCTACAGTTGTTCTGGTAACTCCTTCTGCTTTGTTCATGAGATGTTGTACACCCCAAAAACATCCGCAAGCGAATATAGCTTTTTCCGGTTTCATTTGATGTTATAGGTTTGTTTAAATAAATATTTTGTTATTATTAAGATTGCTTTATGTAATGAATGTTCAAACATACAAAAAGTTTTTAATATACTCTATATGTATTATATAATCTGTTACCTTTGTTGCATAATTTTTTTATTATTGGTTTTGAATATATTTTGTTGGATTATTTATAAGCCATAATATTAATGCAATCAAAGTTAAACAATTAATATAATTCGGAATGAGACTTATTTTTCTTTCTTTTATACTTTGCTTTTTTGTGTCGTCAGGAATGTATGCACAACACGACAGTTTGGAAAATGTTACAGACAGCATAGCAGATTCGGAAAATTATAACAGGATAGTTGATAAGGCTATGGCCTGTACTTTTAAAGACAGTCTGGTTCAGGCTGAAGCTTTGTTTAAGCAAGCACTGAAGATTGATCCGTCGAATGCCCGTAATGCTCTTCTCTTTTCAAATCTAGGAACTGTACAAAAACGTATGGGTAAACTTGATGAGGCTATTGAATCTTATACTATGGCATTAAATATTACACCTTATTCGACATCTATATTACTCAATAGAGGTACTCTGTATCTCGATAAGGGTATGAATTCAAAAGCATATGTAGATTTTTGTAATGTTATAGACCTGATACCAGAAAATATAGAAGCAAGATTATATAGAGCATATATTTATATGGACAGGCACGATTTTGAGGAAGCAAGGATAGATTATAATGTAATAATTGGGAAAGATCCTAAGCATAAGGCTGCCAGAATAGGACTTGTTTTACTTGATCAGTATGAGGGAAAACTTGTGTCTGCAAGGGAGGCGCTTAATATGCTTATTTCTGATTATCCTGATGATGCGTCACTCCTGGTTATGAGGGCAAATATTGATTTACAGAGAAACTATCCGGAATCGGCTATAATTGATTTGGAATCGGCCCTGAAACTTAATCCAAACGACGGTGAGACATATACGCAGTTAGGTGATGTGTATCTTGCAGTAAAGAACAAAGGTAAAGCTAAGGCTGCATATGAAAAAGCTATCTCTCTCGGTATCCCAAGACCTGCATTGCAGGATAGATTGAAGCAATGCAGGTAAATGAATAAATTACGTCCTGAGGCTCGCTTTTATAGCTTCTATGAAGTCTTCTCCATATTTCTTCTTTTTGTACTCACTGAATCCGTTTATGTTGTCAAGTTCTTCTATGGTAACAGGCTTCTTTACACTCAGTAGTTGCAGTGTACTGTCCGACAAAACGATGTATGGAGGAATGGCTTCCATATCTGCAAGCTTTTTCCTTAACTGGTAAAGAATGTCAAACAGTTTGTCTTCTTCATTTTCAAATTCTTTTTCGTCTGTATAACTGAAATTGTAAGCATTTCTTTTTATACTGATTAGTTTAGGCTCGGTATAACTGTGGTTCTGGTGATAATTTATATAAGGGTCTTCATCTTTAATTACAACCAGAAGACCTTTATTCTTGCCATAAAGAATGTTTTTTCCGCTTTCAGTTATTTTTAGATGATTATTTTCGTTGTAAGCTATTTCTATGTAGCCGAAATTCAACATTTGCAGAATATAATTTTGCCAGTAACGCTGGCTTATATCTCTGCCGGCACCAAATGTTTTTATCTTATCGTATCCGTTTTCTGTGATTTCATTATTAAAGTTGCCTCTCAGAATATCTATCAATATTCCTGAAGATATGTTTTGGTTGGTTCTTGCTATTGCACTCAGAGCTTTTTGTATAATGATGGTTCCGTCAAATTTTTTAGGTGGATTTCTGCATACATCGCAGTTCCCGCAATCCTTATCCATGCTTTCTCCGAAATAACTTAATAGAATGCGTCTTCTGCAAATATCGGCTTCGGCGTATTGTTGCATTCTGTTGAGCTTTTCAAGATTTATATCTTTCTGGTTGCTCTCTTCAGCAAATTTCGTCAGTTGAATTATATCTGCATAAGAATAGAATAGTATTGTGTCACTTTTCATTCCGTCCCTGCCGGCTCGCCCTATTTCCTGGTAATAGCTTTCCATACTTTTGGGGAGATTATAATGGATTACCCATCTCACATTCGATTTGTCGATTCCCATACCAAACGCGATAGTTGCACATACAATCTGTATCCTGTCGTTTATGAAATTATCTTGCGCCTGCTCTCTTTGTGCGTTGCTTAATCCTGCATGATAGACGGATGTAGAGTAGCCTTCATCTTCAAGCAGCTCGGCAACCTTTTCAGTCCCTTTCCTGCTCATGCAGTATATAATTCCAGGTTCGTTTTTATGTTTCTCAAGAAATCTGCATATTATTCTTATTTTGTCTTTCTGCTGATATCCTTTTTTGACGTCAAGACTTATATTGGGACGGTCGAATGATGAAATGAATATTTGAGGGTTATTCATTTTAAGTTGTTTGATTATGTCCAGTCTTGTTACTTTGTCGGCTGTAGCAGTAAGTGCAACAATTGGTATATAAGGATACTGTTCTTTCAGGATTTTCAGTTGGGTATATTCAGGTCTGAAATCATGTCCCCATTGTGAGATACAGTGAGCTTCATCTATAGCAAAAAGTGAGATTTTTATATCTCTTAAAAGGTAATTTATTTCCGACTGAAGTTTTTCCGGTGATATGTAAAGTAGTTTGACTCTTCCCTGAAGACATTCAAAACGAATGTTGGTATATTCTGTTTCAGAGTTTGTGCTGTTCAGAGCTCTTGCTATTATTCCGTTCGACTGTAATGACTCTACCTGGTCCTTCATTAAGGATATAAGTGGAGATACAACAATAGCTGTACCTTCCATCATAAGAGCAGGAATCTGATAGCAAAGAGATTTGCCTCCACCTGTTGGCATAAGGACCAATGTGTCTCTTTTGTTTAAAATATTTGTAATTATTTCTTCCTGTTGCGGCCGAAATTGAGTGAATCCGAAATATGATTTTAAAATATTATGCATTTTTTCTTTTGTGGCTTAGATATTTTTTTGCAAAGATATGTATTCTTTTCTAATTGCGTTAATTGTTGAAAAAATGTTGACATAGATTTTGAAATTTCCAAAAAAAGAACCAAATTTGTATAAAGATATTTTTTAAACCAATAAATAAAACAAGACAGATGGTAGACAATCAGCAAAACTTAAACATTGAAGAGCAGAAAGAAGTGAAAAAACCGTATAACATACGTGAAAGAAAAATCAAGAATGCTCCATACAGAGGTCTAATCAGAGCCGAACTGGCAGATGAACTTTATGAAAAAATTTTGGAAATAGTGGTTATGCAGAAAAAATATAAGGAACCTAACTTTTCTGCCAGCGATTTAGCTAAGATGCTTAAGACTAATACACGATACTTGTCGGCTGTAGTAAATTCCAGATTTAATATGAACTTCTCTTGTTTACTTAATGAATATAGAATTAAGGATTCTATGCATTTGCTTGTAGATAAGCGATATGCCGATAAAAATATCGAAGAAATTAGTGCAATGGTTGGTTTTGCTAATCGCCAGTCTTTCTATGCCGCATTTTATCGAATGTTAGGAATAACTCCTAATGATTATAGAAAAAAACATGGAAGAGGTTAAGAATAAATTTAATTATATTGTAGAACAATTTGCGGATCTTCAAATTTTAAGATATAAGGTCAGTGGTTTTGATAAGCTGAACTTAAATCAGAAAAAACTTGTATATTTCTTGTCGGAGGCTGCTCTTGAAGGTAGAGACATTCTTTTCGACCAGAATGGCAAGTATAATTTGAAGATCCGTAAAATGTTGGAAGCCGTGTATGTTAATTATAACGGTGACAGAAATTCGGAAAGTTTTAAAGCTCTGGAAGTCTATCTTAAGAGAGTATGGTTCTCAAGTGGAATACATCATCACTATTCTACAGATAAGTTTATGCCGGATTTTTCGCAGGATTTTCTTTACGACTGCTTGAAATCTATGGATAAATCTCTTCTTCCACTTGCAAAAGACGAAGATTTAGATGATTTCTGTAAAGAAATATTCCCTATTGTATTCAATCCTTCAGTTATGCCTAAACGGGTAAATCAGACAGACGGTGAAGATTTGATTCTTACTTCGGCTGCTAATTATTATGATGGTGTGACTCAGGAAGAAGCCGAAAACTTTTATTCTTCTTTGAAAGAAGAGGGGGATGAAACGCCTGTTATGTACGGTATGAACAGCAGGCTTGTGAAAGATGAAAAAGGGAATATTAAAGAAATTGTATGGAAACTCGGAGGTGAGTATTCCGATGCAATAGAAAAAATAATATATAGGCTTGAAAAGGCTTTGGCTGTTGCTGAAAATGACAGACAGAAACAAGTCATCACTCTTTTAGTGGACTTTTATAAAACAGGAGACTTGAAAGTCTTTGATGATTATTCCATTCAATGGCTCAAGGATGTAGACTCTCATGTTGATTTTGTCAATGGCTTTATCGAAAGCTATGGCGATCCTTTAGGCTTAAAGGCAAGCTGGGAATCTATTGTCGACTTTAAGGATCTTGAGGCAACTCACCGTACAGAAATAATCAGTGAAAATGCACAATGGTTTGAAGATAATTCCCCTGTAAATCCTTTGTTTAAAAAGAGTGAAGTCAAAGGGGTATCAGCAAAAGTTATTACTGCTGCTATACTTGCAGGTGACCTTTATCCGGCAAGTGCCATTGGTATAAATCTTCCTAATTCAAACTGGATTCGTAGTGTGCATGGTTCTAAATCCGTAACAATAGGAAATCTGACTGATGCATATAATAAAGCAGCCAAGGGTAATGGTTTCCGAGAGGAGTTTGTCTATGGTAATATGGAAAAAGAACTGATGGATAAATATTCTGATATTACCGGAGATTTGCATACAGATCTGCATGAATGCTTGGGGCATGGTTCCGGCAAATTGTTGCCCGGGGTTGATCCTGATGCCTTAAAAGCTTATGGAGCTACAATTGAAGAGGCGAGAGCCGATTTGTTCGGACTGTATTATATGCCGGATAAGAAAATTATTGAATTAGGATTATTACCAGATAGCGAGGCGTATAAGGCTGAGTATTATTCATACATGATGAATGGTCTTATGACACAGCTTGTGCGTATTGAACCAGGGTGTAATATTGAAGAATCACACATGAGGAATCGTCAGCTTATTGCTTCGTGGGTACTTGAAAAAGGGGGTAACGATAGAGTTGTGGAACTCGTAAAACGAGAAGGAAAAACATTTGTCGTAATAAACGATTATTGTAAGCTTCGTGCCCTTTTTGGTGAACTGCTTTCAGAAATTCAGAGAATAAAGAGTGAAGGAGATTATTATGCGGCAAGAGAACTTGTTGAGAAATATGCTGTGAAAGTAGACAGTGACCTTCATAAAGAAGTACTTGAAAGATACCGTTCTTTAAATTTAGCTCCTTATAAGGGTTTTATTAATCCTAAATATATTGCAGTTGAAAATTCGAATGGTGAAATTGTTGATGTGGAATTAGATTATAGTGAAGGATATTCGCAACAGATGTTACGTTACAGTCGTGACTATTCAAACTTATAATGTATATAGTTAATTCCGTACTGATTATTATTGATACCGATAATTGTTTATACTGATGGATGAAATACATGAAACTATAAAGGATATAAAGTCTAAGTTCCGTTTGTTTATGAACGGAGTTGTTTCGCAGAGTATGCGTGAAAAGGGGATGGACTACAAATTGAATTTTGGCATAGAGTATTCCCGTATAAAAGAGATAGCTGCAAGCTATCCTCAGAATCACGATTTGGCTCAGGCTTTATGGAAAGAGAACATTAGAGAATGTAAAATTATGGCTGGACTGTTGCAGCCTGTAGATACTTTTTATGAGGAAATAGCCGAGATATGGATTGAAGACATGAAATATCCGGAACTGGCTGAATATACAGTAATGAATTTGTTGCAATATGTTCCATATGCATCAGATGTAGTGTTTAAGTGGATAGCCGATGAAAGACCATATTTCCAACTTTGCGGATATATGCTTATGGCCCGTCTTTTTATGAAAGGATTAACTCTTAATGAACGTGCCGAGGCGGAATTTCTGGATCAGGCTTTTACTGAAATCGAAGGTGGTGAGCCTATGCTTCAGAAGGCAGCATCGGTTGCATTGAAAAAGTTTGCAGTACTGTCGAGAGAAAATACAAAAAATCTTGGCAGACAGTTGGGACTCATGAGTAAATCTGCCAAACCCGAAGTCAAACTTTACTTGGATGAAATAAAAAATGATATAGAATATCGTATTTAAACTTTCAATATTAAGCAAAAAAGATTAACTTTGGCGGCTGAATGATATTTTTTTGATGGAAGATAAGATAAAAGATACAGTTAAACAGGTGCTTACTGAGTATCTGCAAAAGAACGGACATCGTAAGACGCCCGAAAGATATGCTATACTTGAAACTATATATTCAATCAAAGGGCATTTTGATATCGAAAACCTGTATCAGTATATGGCCGATAAGGAAAAATTCCGTGTTAGCCGTGCAACTTTATATAATACAATAATTCTTCTAATAGATGCCGGCTTGGTTATCAAACATCAGTTTGGCAACACTTCTCAGTATGAACGTTCGTATAATAATGAAACTCATCATCATTTGATTTGTACATCGTGCGGTAAGGTTTCCGAATTTGAAGATGATAACTTGAAGCAGGCTGTAGCCCAAAGTAAGATAAAGGGTTTTCAGCCTTCGCATTATTCGTTGTATATATACGGTTTATGCAACAAGTGTTTGTCTAAGCGAAAGAAAAAATAAACAGAAACTATATTAAACATAAGAATCATGAAAGTAGATGTCTTGTTAGGTTTACAGTGGGGCGACGAAGGTAAAGGAAAAGTTGTCGATGTTTTGACTCCACGTTATGATGTAGTAGCGCGTTTCCAGGGTGGTCCGAACGCCGGTCATACTCTTGAATTTGAAGGACAGAAATATGTTCTCCGTTCAATTCCTTCTGGTATTTTCCAGGGCGATAAAGTTAATATTATAGGTAATGGTGTAGTGCTCGACCCGGCTTTGTTCAAGGCAGAAGCAGAAGCTTTGGAGGCAAGTGGACATCCTTTGAAGGAACGTTTGCATATATCAAAGAAAGCACATTTGATTTTACCTACTCACCGTATTCTTGATGCTGCTTATGAGGCTGCAAAAGGCGCTTCTAAGGTTGGAACTACAGGTAAAGGAATCGGTCCTACATATACAGATAAAGTTAGCCGTAACGGCTTGCGTGTTGGTGATATTCTTCATAACTTCGAAGAAAAGTATGCTGCTGCTAAGGCTCGTCACGAACAAATTCTTAAAAGTCTTAATTACGAATACGATATCACTGAAATAGAAAAGCAGTGGCTTGAAGGCATAGAATATCTTCGCGAATTTAATCTTGTAGACAGTGAACATGAAATCAACTCTCTTCTTAAAGAAGGCAAGAGTGTTCTTTGTGAAGGTGCGCAGGGTACAATGCTTGATGTGGATTTCGGTTCATATCCTTTTGTCACTTCTTCAAATACTATATGTGCTGGTGCATGTACAGGATTGGGACTTGGCCCTAATAAAATTGGTGAGGTATATGGTATAATGAAAGCATATTGTACTCGAGTTGGAGCCGGACCTTTCCCTACTGAGTTATTTGATGAAACTGGAAAGACTATCCGTGATTTAGGTCATGAGTATGGTGCTGTAACTGGTCGTGAACGCCGTTGCGGATGGGTTGACTTGGTTGCATTACGTTATTCTATAATGGTCAATGGAGTTACTAAATTGATTCTTATGAAGAGTGACGTTCTTGATGGATTTGATACAATAAAAGCTTGTGTGGCATATAAGGTTAATGGTGAGGAAATAGATTATTTCCCATACGATATAACTGAGGGTGTTGAACCTGTTTATGTAGAATTGCCAGGATGGAAGACTGATATGACAAAAATGACAAGCGAAGACGAATTCCCTGAAGAATTCAATGCTTATATATCATTCCTTGAAGAACAGTTGGAAACTCCTATTAAAATTGTATCTGTAGGTCCAGACCGTGAACAGACTATTGAAAGATATACTGAAGCTTAATTTGTTTGATATGCTTATTTATCAGAAATAATAATTCAGGTTAAGTATATATTATCTTAATAATATTTATGCCGCTTTCTTGTGTGTAAAAGCATAAGGAAGCGGCTTTTGTTTCAGGAAATATCATGAAATGTTATTGTCTCTTATTTTATACTCATATTTGTTTATTTGTAAGTTATACTGTTTAATATGTGGATAAATATTAGGGAAAACACTGTTTTTTATATTAAATTGAAAGTTTTTTGATTCTTATTTTTGCAGTTGTATGTTTTATGTTATTTTTGTATTGTCGGTTGAATAATAATAATTCATAGGTAGAATTTTAGAGTGTTATATAATAATAGAATATTCTCTCTCTCTTAAATTTAATCCTATATAGAGGGGTGTTCTCAGTGATTGAGGGCACCTCTTGTTTTGTTTGTTGTTTTATAGTTTTAATTGTTTGGCCTTTCATTCTATATATTTCTTAAGAGTAATTCATTATGATAAACAAAAAATCTTCATGGCTTATAATATCTGTTTAACATAAAAATGCTAACTTTGCCGACACTTTGTATATCAAGATTAACGCATGATTTCTGTAGAAGGTTTAAAAGTAGAATTTGGAGTAACACCTCTGTTTGAGGATGTATCTTATGTGATTAACAAGAAAGACCGAATAGCTTTGGTTGGAAAGAATGGTGCCGGCAAGTCTACAATGCTTAAGATTCTGGCTGGAATCCAGAAACCTACCGATGGAGTAGTAGCCATACAGCGAGGAGTTACTGTAGGCTATTTGCCTCAGGTTATGATACTGAGTGATACAAGGTCTGTTATGGCTGAAGCAGAAATGGCTTTTGAGCACATTTTCGAACTTCAGGATAGTCTGAATAAAATGAATCAGGAGTTGGCCGACAGAACTGATTATGATTCAGAAAGTTATCATGAACTTATAGAGCGATTTACCCATGATAATGAACGTTTTCTTATGATGGGCGGAACAAACTATAAGGCTGAGATAGAACGCACCCTTACAGGATTAGGATTTAGCAGAAATGATTTCGACCGTCCTACATCCGAATTCAGCGGTGGTTGGCGTATGCGTATAGAACTTGCCAAACTGTTACTTCGTAAGCCTGATGTTCTGCTTCTCGACGAGCCTACCAATCACCTTGATATAGAAAGTATTCAATGGTTGGAAAACTTCCTGAAAATGAGCCCGGGTGCTGTTGTACTTGTGAGTCACGACCGTGCTTTTATTAATAATGTAACCAATAGAACTATTGAAATATCATGCGGACATATTTATGATTATAAAGTTCCGTATGATGAGTTTGTCGTTTTAAGAAAGGAACGCCGTGAACAGCAATTACGTGCTTATGAAAACCAGCAGAAAGAAATAAAAGACACTGAAGATTTTATAGAGCGTTTCAGATATAAGGCAACCAAGGCTGTTCAGGTTCAGAGTAGAATAAAACAATTGGAAAAGATTGTTCCTATAGAGATAGACGATGAAGACACATCAACTCTGAGGTTGAAGTTCCCTCCTGCAATTCGTTCCGGCAATTATCCTGTTATATGTGAAAATGTAAAGAAAGCCTATGGAAACCATTTGGTTTTCCATAATGTTACTCTTACCATAAACAGAGGCGAAAAAGTAGCTTTCGTAGGAAAGAACGGTGAAGGAAAATCTACTCTTGTGAAATGTATTATGGATCAGATACCATACGAAGGTAAGTTGGTAATAGGCCATAATGTACAGATTGGTTATTTTGCACAGAATCAGGCCCAGCTACTTGACGAAAATCTTACAGTTTTTGATACTATAGACAGAGTGGCGAAGGGTGATATACGTCTTAAGATTAGAGATATACTTGGAGCATTCATGTTTGGCGGTGAGGCATCCGAAAAGAAGGTAAAAGTCTTGTCGGGAGGTGAGCGCAGCAGACTGGCCATGATAAAATTACTACTTGAACCAGTAAATTTCCTAATACTCGACGAGCCTACAAATCATCTTGATATGCGCTCCAAAGACGTATTGAAAGAAGCTATAAAAGAATTCGACGGAACTGTAATAGTTGTATCTCACGACCGTGAGTTCCTCGACGGACTTGTGACAAAAGTTTATGAATTTGGTGGTGGAGTAGTTAAAGAACATATTGGTGGAATTTATGATTTTCTGCAAAAGAAAAAGATGGAAAATCTAAACGAACTCCAATTGTCTCAGTCGCCTACAGGCAATAATTCAAACCAGCAGAAGAGCACAGACCAGCCAACCCCAGCTTCTGAAAGCAAGCTTTCTTACGAAGCTCAGAAAGAACTGAACAAGAAAATAAGAAAACTGGAAAAACAAGCTTCCGACTGCGAGGACAGAATAACTAAACTTGAAGCTCAGATTAAAGAGCTTGAAACGAAGATGGCGACTCCCGAAGGTGCTTCGGATATGAAATTATACGAGCAGCACCAGGAACTCAAGAATAAGGTTTCGGAAGTAGAAGAAGAATGGGAATCTGCTTTAATGGAAATAGAAGATTTAAAAGTACAATCATAAATTAACTAACATGAAAACAAAACTTTGTATTGCTTTTGCAGCTTTAGCTGTTGCCACTCTTGCAGGGTGTGCCGAACAAAAAAAAGAGGCGAAGGTCAGCACCGGAATAAATCTGGCCAATCTTGATACTACAGCAGTACCTGGAAATGATTTTTTCCGTTATGCATGTGGCGGATTTAACGATTCACATCCACTTACAGCCGAGTATTCACGCTATGGAGCATTTGAAATGCTGATGGAAGAAAACCAGAAACAGTTGCGTGAATTGATAGAAAACTTTGCCGGACAGGAAAACCAGGCCGGAACACAGGGACAGAAAATAGGAGATCTTTATAATCTTGCAATGGATAGTGTGAAACTTAATTCGGATGGCTTTTCACCTATCAAGCCTATGCTCGACAAAATAGCCGCTATTACCGACAAGAGCCAGATTATACCGATGAAAGCTGAATTGTCAAACAATGGCGTAGGAACATATTTCACCAGTTATGTATATGGAGATCCTAAAAACAGTACTCTGAATATTTTCCAGATGGCTCAGGGTGGTATAAATCTTGGAGAGAAGGAATACTATCTTGACACAGATGAAAGCACAACAGCTATCCGTGAACAGTATAAGCAGTATATAGTAAAACTGTTTACACTTGCAGGATTCTCTGAAGCCGATGCAAAGAAAAAGATGGAAGATGTAATGGCAATCGAAACTGCTATTGCTAAAGCTTCATACAGTGCAGTTGAACGTCGTGATCCTGAAGCCAATTATCATAAGATGACTTACGATGAACTGAAGAAGACCTTCCCAAATATCGACTGGGATACATACCTAAAGACATTGGGAGTATCAGGAGTTACAGAACTTAATGTAGAACAGATAGAGCCTATTAAGGAAGTTGAAAAACTTATCCAGACTATGCCTCTGTCTTGTCACATTTCTTATTTGCAATATAATCTTATAGATGCAGCTGCAAGCTATTTGAGTGATGACTTCGTTGCTGCCCGTTTCGATTTCTATGGAAAAGTATTGTCAGGACGTCAGGCCAATCAGCCACGTTGGAAGCGTGCCGTTAATTCAGTAAACGGAATGTTGGGAGAAATTGTAGGCCAGATGTATGTAGAAAAGTACTTCCCTGCTGCAGCCAAAGAACGCATGGTAGGTCTTGTAAAGAATTTACAGTCTGCTCTTGGAGAACGTATTCAAGCTCAAGAATGGATGAGTGACAGTACAAAAGTAAGAGCAATGGAAAAGCTTGCAGCCTTCCATGTAAAAGTAGGTTATCCAGACAAATGGAAAGATTATTCAGACCTGCATATAGAAAAAGATTCATATTGGGCAAATGTTTGTCGTGCTGCTCAGTGGGGAGTAAAAGATATGTATAGCAGAATAGGTAAGCCAGTCGACAAAGATGAATGGCTTATGAGTCCACAGACTGTCAACGCATACTATAATCCTCTTACAAATGAAATCTGTTTCCCTGCAGCAATTCTTCAATATCCGTTCTTTGATATGAATGCTGATGATGCATTTAACTATGGAGCGATAGGTGTTGTAATAGGACATGAGATGACACACGGATTCGACGATCAGGGACGTCAGTTTGATAAGGATGGAAATCTTAAAGACTGGTGGGCAGAAGGTGATGGCGACCGCTTTAACGAACGCACAAAAGTTATGGTTGATTTCTTTAACAACATAGAAGTATTACCTGGACTTAAGGCTAACGGCCAGCTTACTTTAGGTGAAAATATTGCCGATCACGGAGGTCTTATAGTTTCTTATCTTGCATACAAGAATGCTACACGTAATAATCCTCTGCCTGAAGTTGACGGATTTACAGCAGACCAGAGATTCTTTATCGCATATGCAACTCTTTGGGCAGGCAACATTCGTGAAGAAGAAATCCGTTCTCGCACAAAATCTGATCCTCATTCATTGGGAGAATGGAGAGTAAACGGAGCACTTCCTCATGTTGACGCATGGTATGATGCTTTTGGCATTACAGATAAGGATTCTATGTATATTGCTCCTGAAAACCGTCTGAAGGTTTGGTAATTAGTTCAGGTGTAGTCTATATAAAAACAGATAAAACACCGATTTATAGCCGGTCTATGTATAATTTATATATATAGACTGGCTATAATTATTATAGATGGATTGTAATTGCTTTATAAGTATTTTACAATCACTTTATGTTAATAAATATATATCTGTTGTAAAACGTGTTAGAAAACATACTTTTTTATTCGTTTTATTTGCAGATAAAAATAAAGTCCTTACCTTTGTACTGTGTTTTTCATAGTATTAGATTTAAGGTTAATAAAGGTTGGAGTACAGCGGTACTCCTTTTTTTATGTCC
>artificially_reared_2__coassemble_431_pt1 | contig 22417 bp, 20 predicted proteins | sample artificially_reared_2__metabat2_high_PE_035 | metagenome-assembled genome bin artificially_reared_2 | reverse complement strand
TCATAATCTTACTCCCCTCCTGTTAATTGTTTTCAACTGAATTTGTATTTTCTTCTGCCTGAACCTGCTTAGTAGCTCCACTTGCACCATCAACATGCTGATTTTTGTAAGCTCCAAAAGCATTGTTTACAGCAGTCAGGAAAGCACGGGTAGTAATGGTTGACGCAGTAATAGCATCAATTTCTCCACCATCCTTACTTACAACAAGTGCAGATTCTCCAGGATTTTTACCGGTAATATCACCTTTAGCGCCTTTCTTGAACCAGTCGGCTGCCTTTGATCCAAGTCCCGGAGTTTCTGAATGCGAAAGCAATGAGTAGTCAATTATATTACCTTCTGTATCGAAACCAACAAGCACCTTAAGTTCGCCGCCAAATCCCATAGAAGAAGATTCAACAGCGGCACCGATGAATTCACCTCCTTTAGTTGCCTTATAAATCTTATAAGAAACACCATCCACCTCAACTGTTTCAGGTGCTTCGGCCGGATTATTATCGAAGCCCGGAACCACAACAGCGATGGCATCACTTAAGGTTTTGGCATTTGCCTGTGCGATAGGTTCGGCTGTAACCTTGTTAACCCATCCCAAAATACCACCGGCCACAACAGAGAAACCTGTCAGTGCCAGGGCCATATTCTTTAATGATGATTCTAACTTTTTCATTTCTTAACTACCTCCCCGAATCTTTTTGGTTTACAATATGTATTGATTAGTGGAGTAAATGCGTTCATAATAAAGATTGCGAACGACATTCCTTCTGGATAAGCGCCAAACAGACGGATCACAACTGTAAGGAAACCTATTGCCACACCATAGATAATCATACCTTTGTGTGTCATAGGAGAAGTGACATAGTCGGTTGCCATGAAAATAGCTCCAAGCATCAGACCTCCTGTAAACAGATGAGCAAAACCGGATGCGTATTTAACTGGGTCTACAAGATGCATTGCATAGCTGAATACAAAAACTGTAGCGATAATAGATACAGGAATATGCCATGTAATGATCTTCTTCCAAAGCATATATGCAAAGCCCAAAAGAAGAGCAAGAGCACTGATTTCACCTATACATCCAGGGTTGTTACCAAGGAAAAGGTCGAATGTTGAAGGCAATTGGCTAAGTGCATCAGCATCACCTTTCACAGCCATTTTCATAAGGGCAAGAGGAGTTGCTGCAGTCTGAGCATCTGTATAAGCTGTAAGCTGACCGGCTACAGGCCATGATGTCATCTGTACAGGGAAAGATATCAGCAGGAATATACGGCCAACGAGTGCAGGGTTGAAAGGGTTACATCCCAATCCTCCGAAAGTCATCTTACCGATACCGATTGCCACAAGCGCACCAATAATGATAATCCACAAAGGAAGGTTGGATGGCAGGTTGAAAGCAAGCAACAAACCTGTAAGAGCTGCCGATCCGTCGAGAATTGTGATACGTTCGCGTTTCAGAATGAACTTTGTTATAGCCCATTCGAAAAACAAACATGCTGCCACTGATGTAAGAGTTACGATAACCGCACCCAGTCCGAACATATAGAATGAAACCAGGAGTGCCGGTATCAGGGCAATAATTACACCATACATGTTTTTCTGTACGCTGTCGCCACTGTGAACATGCGGTGATAATGATACTATTAATTTATTTGCCATAGTTCTTTTCGATTTTCGATTCTTCGTTTTTTTCCGGTTAATGTCATGTAAGCAGAAGCAGAAACACTCATACCGGACAATAAATGATATTTATTTCTTTGCGTTACGGGCACGTATTATTGCACCTACTTTACCTTTACCCAGACGGATATAATCCAACATAGGTCTGCGAGACGGACAAGTGAACTGGCATGAGCCGCATTCGATGCAAGACATAATCATTTCATTTTCCACACGTTCCCAGTCGCCGTGAGCCGAGCATGTTGCCAAGAGGAATGGCTCAAGTCCCATAGGACAAGCACTTACACACTTAGCACAACGGATACATGGTTGTGCTTCGGCACGGGCAGCTTCTTTATCATTCATTATAAGAACGCCAGAACTACCTTTACAGATTGGCACCTCAGTATTAGCCAAAGCTTTACCCATCATAGGTCCGCCACCGATTACCTTTCCTGTATCTTCAGGCAAACCACCAGCAGCATCAATAAGCTGACTCATAGGAGTTCCCATTCTTGTAAGGAAGTTGGAAGGATTCTTAACCGACTTTCCTGTAACAGTAACCACACGTTCAAACAACGGTTTGTTTTTCTGTACAGCCTCATAAACGGCATATGCTGTACCCACGTTCTGTACTACAGCGCCAACATTAATTGGTATTGCAGGAGGAGCAGGAACCTGACGTCCTATTACAGCGTCAATAAGTTGTTTTTCACCCCCCTGAGGATATTTGACTTTCAGAGGAACAATCTCTATACCCTTATACTGAGAAGCCTTTTCAGTCATCAGTCGGATAGCGTCAGGCTTATTATTCTCGATGCCGATATATGCCTTGTTAACCTTTGCAGCCTTCATCAGAATCTCCACGCCAACCAGAATTTCATCAGGCTTTTCAAGCATCAGACGATGGTCGGCAGTAAGATACGGTTCACATTCTACTGCATTGATTATTACACAATCGGCCTTACATCCAGGAGGAGGTGTAAGTTTAACATGAGTAGGGAAACATGCACCACCCATACCAACAACACCAGCATTCTTGATTTTAGCAACAATTTCTTCAGGTGTAAGGTTACATTCCTTTACAAGTTCAGTACTACGATCGATAGATTCTTCCCATTCATCACCTTCTACGTCAATAAAGATTGCAGGTTTACGATAGCCACTTGCATCTATCACGCTATCCACCTTATTAACCTTACCAGATACAGAAGAAAAGATAGCAGCCGATACGAAGCCACCGGCTTCGGCTATCTTGGTACCCACTTTGACAACATCACCTTTTTTGACGATTGCTGTAGCAGGAGCACCAATATGTTGAGACAAAGGGAAAACAGCCTGTTTGGGGAGCGCAAGTGTTTCAATAGCCTTGCCGGCCGACAGCTTGTTTTCTGCCGGATGAACTCCACCTATTCTAAATGTCTTCACGTTTATATCGTTTTTATAATATTTACTTAGGATTATTTTTTCTCGAACATTTCCTCCATCAGATTAAGCTTCTGCTTTTGGAGTTTCAGTCTTCGCCATATCAGCAGCAGGTGCCTTTGGTGATTCTGAAGCAGGATTTGCAGATTCAGAGGCAGGAGTTGCCGGTTCTGACTTAGGAGCTTCATTCTGAGCTGCAGCAGTTTCCGGTTTCTGAGCAGTCACCGGTTTAGATACAGCTTCAGGCTTTACAGCGGCTTCAGTTTTAGCTGTAGCATCTGCATTTGCTGCAGGTTCGGCCGGTTTAGCTTTTCTTGGAGGGAAATTAACAGCCACGATTGCATTCTGAGGACATTCCATCTCACATTTACGGCAAGACTTACATTTGTCAGGATTGATATAAGCGAGATTATTTTCAAGAGTAATAGCTTCGAAAGGACAAACCTTAACGCACTTTCCGCAACCTATACAAGCAGCAGTGCAGGCCTTACGCGCAACAGCTCCCTTATCCTTGTTTACACACTGAACATAAACACGGCGGTTGTTCTTGCCCTTAGGTCGGATTTCGATAATGTTTCTCGGACATGCCTTTGCACACGCGCCACAAGCAGTACACTTGCTTTCGTCAACTTCAGGAAGTCCGGTTTCAGGATTCATCTTAATGGCACCGAAAGTACAGGCTGACACACAGTCGCCACAACCAAGACATCCGAAAGAACATCCTGTTTCTCCACCATAAGTTGAATGAGCCACCTGACATGAGCGGACCCCGTCGTACTGAGTAAGTTTAGGACGGTTGGCACATGTACCATTACATCTCACTACCGCCACCTTTGGTTCGGAAGCCACAGCTTCAAGTCCCAAAATGGCAGCTACCTTTTCCATTGTAGGCTGACCGCCCACCGGACACAGTTTACCTTCGAGTGAACCAGCCTTTACGCAAGCAGCGGCAAAACCGGAGCAACCAGGATAACCACATCCACCGCAATTGGCCTGTGGCAGAACCTCTGCTACCTGGGCAATTCGCGGATCTTCGTAAACAGCAAATTTCTTTGAAGCAGCATAAAGGATAACTGCCGCAACAAGGCCTATTGCCCCAAGAGAAATCACTGCAATCAAAATTAAATCCATAAGTTAAAGTTAGTTTATTAATTATTTATAGTTTCAAGGGTAAATGTAAAAGTCTTGCTTAATCTGTTTCTTATAAGATAGATTATAATATAATAAGGTATTAGAGTAACTAAAGCTATCAATGCAGATACAGGTTCATTTCCATCAGTTATTCTCATAGTAATAAACAAAGCGGCAAGCAAAACCAGAAATGGAATGACAAAGGCTACCATAACCGCCTTCATACCCATAGAAGTAGTACCACATACCATAACATGCTGCCCAACCTTGCAGTCCTTATTTTCCGTATTATATATATCTATAATCTTTTCTTTGGTTTCGGACACGCTACAATGTCCTTTTACGCTACATGAAGAGCAAGCGGAACTTTGAAGGATCTTAACCCTTATAAGTGAGCCATCTATGCTTTCCACAATACCAAGGTGTTTTATTTTATTATTCATTTTGCAAACTACACATTACAAATACGTTGACAAATGTACTACAATTTTTCATTCCTTGATATTAATCAAGACAAATTTTTATTTAAAAAATCAAAATACACCGACAAAAAGGAAAATATTTTAGTTAATAATATGTAGTAATCTTTAAATTAAAAATATGACAGTTAACAATAGCATAACACCGGTTCCTATAATCTGCAGTATTGTAAATACATAAAAAAACAGGCGGTATGGTACAGTTAGCCACTAATACCACACCGCCTAATACTCACAGGAAAAATTCAATTATATCAATGTTTCAATATAAGCCTTCATTGCAGGAACAGCCTGTTTTGCTTCCTTATAAAGTTTGTATTGTGCCAAAGTTCTGACATAGTTATGTTCAGGATACTGAATCTGATAATAAGTATCTCCATTTATATAGTCAGTCAGGAATCTCACAGCCTGCATATAAGGGAAAAGTGTCACCGCATAAGGCAACATTTCGATTTCAAGAGGAGTAAGGAAACATTTTGCCGATTCAATATAACCTTTCGCAAAAGCCTTAAAGATTTCGAAATTGAAATTCACATTAGCCAATACAGGTTCATCTTCCTTTGATGTATTTGCTGCCGAACGGAGGAAATCACCGAAATCAGAGAAAATGAAACTTGGCATAACTGTATCAAGGTCTATAACACAAAGTACTTTGCCGTCTTTATCGAAAAGCATGTTACTTACCTTAGTATCACAATGACAGATACGTTTCGGCAATTTGCCTTCTCTGTAATATCTTTCGGCACAACACATTTCATCAGCATCCTTTTCAATTTCAGCCACGAGTTCGCCCACTTCCTTCATTCTGCCGGCCGCATCCTGTGCCACAGCATCCTTAAGTTGCTTAATTCTGAACTCCATATTATGGAAATCAGGTATAGTCTCACCAAGTTTTTCAGGAATATCTGCCAGCATAGCCTGAAATTCTCCGAATTTTAGTCCAACAAGATAAGATGTTTCAGGAGTAACGGCATCAAGAGTCTGTGAATCCTGAATAAACACACAAACCCTCCAATAGCGTTCGCCATCAAAATAATATGTTTTGCCTTCTGCTGTTGGAACAAATCTCAACACCTTACGGTCAATATCTTCGGCATGGGCCTCCTCAAGTTTTTTACGGATATGAGCTGTTACACATTCTATATTATGCTGCAACAAATCCACATCCTTAAATATATTATGATTTACGCACTGCAGAATATAGTCGAAAGGCTGTGATTCCGAAGTTTTAACCAAATAAGTTTGATTGATAAGACCTGATGTCAGTGGTGATATTTTTTCAACGTCTTTCACCTCAGGGAATTTTTCAATGATCTGATTTAAAGAATTCATAGTTATAACAAGTTAAATATTATTATCGAAGTTTGGCCCGAAAAAAATTCGCATAGCATAGTATACAAAGTACTCTTATCTATAGGGTTAACTTAGGTACATACAAACGTACACGAATCTATATCTTTAACCGACGGCAAAGATAGTTAAGTTTTTTATTAATTCAAGGGTATTTTCGCAATTTTTTCTTTGCATATTAAAAAAAACTTCATAGTTTTGCGCCAAAATAAAATGAAAACACCTATGAAATCCACTAAAAACACAATTTTGACTTTAATTTTGATGGCAGTATTCAATTTTGGATTGCTAAACGCACAGGAAGTATCACGTCCACAGTCGGAAGATTATATACAAGGAGTTACAGCACTCAATTCCGGCGACCTTGAAAAAGCGTACAATTGCCTCAACAGGGAAATTGAAAACAATCCTGAAAACGGATATGCCCACTGCTACATGTCGCTGATATGTAACGCATGCAATGATATAGTACTGGCCATGCAGGCAGCAAACAGCAGCCTGGAGCTCATACCGGAGAATGATACCGAATACCGTTCTTTCGCATACTATACAAGAGGCATGTTGTGGGGAAATCTGAAAAAATGGGACAACGCGATAAGTGATTTGAACGAGTCCATAAAACTCTGCCCTCAAGATGCTGAAAGCTATAAGGCAAGAGCAGAACTGTACTTGCACGACGGCAAATACGAAAATGCTCTGGATGACCTTGACCGCGCCATAAAGCTCAACAGCAAAATGGACATAACCGACATTATGCTCGAACTGATGGAGGTTGTGCCTACCGCAGAATTGGCTCAAAGAGTTACAGACACACTAAACATGATGTCTCTGTAATCTTAGAAAGCCAGACCTTTTTTTATAATTTTTCTAAGTAAAAAGTTCCTTATCGACGGTTATCAACGGTTACCGACGGTAAGGAACTTTTTTTATGTGTACAAAATATGTGTATAAAAAAGGATATATTTATACAAAGCTTTTAAAAAAGTACGTATCTTTGCAGCATGGAATGGTTAATTAATTTGTTTTTTGAACACTCCGCACTACAGGCGGTAATAATATTGTCCCTCATAATAGCAGCGGGACTGGGACTCGGCAAGCTCCACGTATTTGGAGTCTCGCTTGGTGTTACATTTGTTTTTTTCATCGGTATACTGGCAGGACATTTGGGCTTTTCCATAAATCCTGACATGCTTATTTATGCCGAAAGTTTCGGACTCGTATTATTTGTATATTCATTAGGATTACAGGTGGGTCCAGGTTTTTTCAGTTCCTTCCAAAGAGGAGGATACAAGCTCAACATGCTTGGTCTGGGAGTTATTTTCATAGGTACGGCTATGGCTGTTATCATAAGCAAGACCACATCTGTAGGATTACCAGACATGGTGGGTATCCTGTGTGGTGCTACTACTAATACTCCGGCACTGGGAGCAGCGCAACAGACACTGAAACAGTTGGGACAACCCACAAGCGGAGCCGCACTCAGTTGTGCTCTTACTTATCCACTTGGTGTAGTGGGAGTAATCCTCGCCATTATAGTCATAAGAAAATTCTTTGTCCGCCCTTCCGATCTGGAGGAGCACGAACACGATGATCCAAATCATACATATATTGCAACTTTCCAGATTCACAATCCTGCAATATACAACAAGAGTATTCAGGAGATAGCCAAACTCAGCTATCCCAAGTTCGTGATATCAAGACTTTGGAGAGACGGTAAGGTAAGCATCCCTACTTCAGAAAAAATTCTCAGGGAAAATGACAGAATCCTGGTTATTACAACAGAAAAGGATGCCCCTACCCTTACAATTCTTTTCGGGGAGCAAGAAAACAGAGACTGGAACAAGGAAGATATCGACTGGAATGCAATCGACAGCCAGCTGATTTCAAAGCATGTTATTGTATCAAGGCCGGAAATTAACGGTAAAAAGCTTGGCTCTCTCCGTCTTAGAAATTCCTATGGTATAAATATCAGTAGAGTGACACGTAGCGGCGTTCAGCTTCTGGCTACTCCGGGACTTGTGCTCCAACTTGGCGACCGCCTTACTGTTGTGGGCGAGGCTGCTGCCATACAAAACGTAGAAAAAGTTCTCGGAAACACAGTAAAAACTCTTAAGGACCCTAACATGGCGTCTATCTTTATCGGAATCGTACTGGGACTTATCATTGGTGCAATACCTATAAATATTCCGGGAATCAGTACCCCTGTAAAACTCGGACTTGCAGGCGGACCTATCATCGTGGGTATCCTTATAGGTTCATACGGTCCAAGATTCCACCTGCTTACATACACCACACGCAGTGCCAATCTTATGCTTAGAGGTATCGGACTATCGCTTTATCTGGCATGTCTGGGACTTGACGCTGGAGCGCATTTCTTCGAAACTGTCATGAGACCCGAAGGTGCTTTGTGGATAGGTATCGGATTTATAATCACTTTTGTTCCGGTAGTAATAATGGCTATATTGTCATTAAGAATCTTCCATCTCGATTTTGGAAGCACTTGCGGAATGCTGTGCGGAAGCATGGCCAACCCAATGGCATTAAACTACGCTAACGATATTATTCCAAACGACAATCCAGCCGTATCATACGCCACTGTATATCCGTTGGGAATGTTTACACGCGTTATAATTGCACAAATCATATTGATGATATTCCTATAAAACCTAAATAATATGAAAGTATATAATCAGATAACCTTGGATATGATCAAGGAAGACCTTAGATATCTGGAGCTGTTGTCGCACAGTTTCCCTACCATTGCGGCTGCCAGCACCGAAATCATCAATCTTGAGGCTATACTTAATCTTCCTAAAGGTACAGAACATTTTCTGGCCGACTTGCACGGAGAATATGAAGCTTTCAGGCATGTACTGAGAAATGCCTCCGGTGCCATTAAAAGAAAAGTAAACGAAATTTTCGGAAATACACTGAGAGAGGCAGAAAAGAAAGAATTGTGCACACTCATATATTATCCAGAGCAGAAGCTTATAAGGGTAAAGGAAGTGGAAGAAGACCTGAACGACTGGTATGTCATCACATTGAACCAGCTGGTAAAGGTTTGCCAGAATGTTTCTTCCAAATATACACGTTCCAAAGTAAGGAAAGCGCTTCCTGAAGAGTTTTCTTACATAATACAGGAGTTGTTGCACGAAAGCAGCATAGCACCCAACAAGCAGGCATATATCAATGTCATCATAAGTTCTATAATAGAAACCAGCCGGGCCGATGATTTCATTGTTGCCCTGTGTAACCTCATACAGAGACTCACCATCGACTCTCTTCACATCTTAGGAGACATATTCGACAGAGGCCCTGGTCCGCAAATCATTATGGATACATTATGCGAATACCATAATTTCGATATCCAGTGGGGAAATCATGACATACTATGGATGGGGGCAGCTTCGGGAAACGACTGCTGTATTGCCAACGTACTGAGACTTGCCATGAGATATGGCAATCTTTCGGCTCTTGAAGACGGATATGGTATAAATCTGTTGCCACTGGCCACATTTGCCATGGAAACATATGCCGACGACCCGTGCCAGTACTTCTACCCTAAGACCGACCCGAACAGCGGACAGTACAGCGACAAGACTCTCCGGCTGATAGCCCAGATGCACAAAGCCATCAGTATCATACAGTTCAAGCTCGAAGCCGAAATAATAAAAAGACATCCGGAGTTCAACATGGACGACCGTATGCTTCTGCATCATATAGACTTCGAGAAGAAAGTTTTTGTACTCAACGGCAAGGAATACGAAATGAGAGACCATTTCTTCCCTACTGTCGACCCGAAGAATCCATATAAGCTGACATCGGAAGAAAGAGATATAGTAGACAAAATCCACCATTCATTCTGCCGCAGCGAAAAACTGCACAAGCACATGAAATGTCTGTTCCGTTTCGGCTGCATGTACAACGTATGCAACTCCAACCTCCTATTCCACGCATCAATGCCATTGAATGAAGATGGTTCCTTGAAGGAAGTGAAAATAGGAAACGGAACATACAAAGGAAAAGAACTGCTCAATAAGGTGGGACAACTAATACGTACAGCATATCTTGCCGAAGAAGAGCATTCAGAAAAGAGTTTTGCATTAGACTATATCTGGTACCTGTGGTGCGGAAAGGATTCACCGGCATTCGATAAAAGTAAGATGGCCACATTTGAAAGATATTTCCTAACAGACAAAGAGACTCACAAGGAAATAAAGGGATATTACTACTCTCTCAGAAACAATGAGAATGTGTGCGATATGATACTCGATGAATTTGGTGTAACTGGTGAACACAGACATATCATAAACGGCCATGTGCCTGTAAAGGCTGTTCAGGGTGAAAAGCCTATAAAGGCAAACGGCAAACTTATGGTTATCGACGGAGGATTCTCTAAGGCATATCAGCCGGAGACAGGAATTGCCGGATACACACTGGTTTACCACTCAAGAGGATTCCAGCTTGTACAGCATGAGCCTTTCACTTCGAGCCAGGAAGCTATCGAAAAAGGTATCGATATCAAATCCACTACCCAAATTGTGGAACTCAGCTCGCAGAGAATGATGGTGAAAGACACCGATAAAGGTGCCGAACTGAAAATTCAGATAGAAGACCTCAAGAAACTGCTTGTTGCATACAGAATAGGTGTGATTAAGGAAAAATCTGTTTGAGTGAATATCGGCAGAGGAAACATAACGGTCGGATAATGTGTCAGTGAAGGCATAAGGCTGCAAAAAAGCGGGAGAATTATTAAAGTAAATACAAAAGCTTTTTGTACATTTGTGTCAAATAAGGCAAAACAGCTTAAATATACATTTCATACAAATTATTACCAAAACATGGAAAATAAGTACATCACAGTAGCATACAAGCTTTATGCTATGGTAAACGGCGAAAAAGAATTATTGGAAGAAGCACCAGCTGCACATCCGTTCCAGTTCATCACCGGTATAGGATATACCCTCGAAAGATTCGAAAAGGAAATTGCGGCCTTGTCTAAAGGCGACAACTTCAACTTTACTATTCCTTGTGCAGAAGCATACGGAGAAGTAGACGAAGAAGGCATCCAGAAAGTTCCAAAATCTGCATTCTGCGGTCCTGACGGAAAATTCGACGACGAAAATGTATTCGAAGGAAATATCATAATGATGAACGACGGTGAAGGAAACCAGTTCTATGCAAATGTAGGTGAAATTACAGATGATTATGTAGTAATCGACCTGAATCACCCTCATGCAGGTAAAGACCTTATTTTCGAAGGTTCTGTAATTGAAAGCCGCGAAGCTACAAACAAGGAAGTGCAGGATATCCTTAACTCAATGAGCGGCTGCGGTGGCGGTTGCAGTGGTTGTGGCGGCGGATGTGGCGACCATGACGAAGAAGAATGCGGTTGCAGTGGTTGCGGTTGCCATTAATTGTGACATGATTAGAACTAAGCTGTAATGATTGATACATAGTTATGGCATGATTGAAATATAATTATAGCCCGACTGAGAAAAGATTATATTATAATTACAGCTAAGTTAAAGCATTTAAAGAAATAATTAACGTAAGGTACGGTTTGCTTCAAATAGCATTCCGTACCTTTTATTTTATATATTTCTTACATTTTTCCACAAAAAGCAATCGTTATTCTGTCATTTTAAACTTTTATCACAAAAACAATTTCTTTTTACAAAAAACAATGCATATATTCGCAATCACAGTTCTAAAAAATCGAATATATGAATAAGACAAGAAACCTTATCGGAGTAGCGGCATTGCTTGCTCTGATGTCTGCATGTAGCGAAAATCCAAAATTTAAGTACGAAACCGTACCAAATGATCCTATGCAGACTCGTATCTACACTCTCGACAACGGACTGAAGGTATACCTTACAGTCAACAAGGAAACTCCAAGAATCCAGACTTATATCGCAGTGAGAGTGGGCGGTAAAAACGACCCGGCAGAAACCACCGGACTGGCTCATTATTTCGAACATCTTATGTTTAAGGGAACAGAAAAGTTCGGTACTACCAACTTCAGTCTCGAAAAACCAATGCTCGACGAAATCGAGAAGCTGTTCGAAGTGTATAGAGTGACCACCGATGAACAGGAACGCAAAGCCATATATCACAAAATAGACAGTATTTCGTACGAGGCTTCAAAGATTGCCATACCCAACGAATACGATAAACTGATGGCTGCCATCGGCGCACAGGGTACAAATGCATATACAGGATTCGACCAGACTGTTTATGTGGAAGATATCCCTTCGAATGAAATCGACAACTGGGCCAAGATTCAAGCCGACAGATTCGAAAATGCCACTATCAGAGGTTTCCACACCGAACTGGAAACTGTTTACGAAGAAAAGAACATGTCTCTTACCAATGACTTCAGAAAGACTTACGAAGCCATTCTCAACGCTCTCTTCCCGGATTATCCTTACGGAACACAAACTGTGTTAGGTTCGCAGGAACATCTCAAGAATCCTTCAATAACAAATATCAAGAATTATTTCAAGACATGGTATGTGCCTAACAATATGGCTATCTGTATGTCGGGCGACCTTAATCCGGATGAAACAATCGAAATAATCAACAAGTATTTCAGCGCACTTAAGCCTAATCCTAATCTTCCGGAACGTCCACAGCCTAAAGAATCGCCTATCACCGAGCCGGTGATAAAGGAGGTTGTGGGTCTGGATGCCGAAAACGTGGCTTTGGCTTGGCGTATGCCTACCACTATCGACGATGATATCATTTCGTCTCTTGTAGGTTCTATTTTATATAACGGCCAGGCTGGTCTTCTCGACGTGGATTTGAACCAGCAGCAAAAAGTATTGAGTTGCTTTGCCGGCTCATTGGGACTGTCGGATTACAATACATTCATGATTAGCGGAAAGCCGAAACAGGGACAGACTCTTGATGATGTTAAGGACTTGTTCCTTAAGGAAGTAGAGAAACTAAGAAACGGCGACTTCGATGAAGACTTGCTACAGGCTACAGTAAACAACTATAAACTGTATTTCATGAACAGCCTTGAAAGCAACGAAAGCCGTGCCGACATGTTTGTTTCTGCATTTATCGACGGCGACAAGTGGAGTGACGTGGTGACAACACTCGACAAGATGAGCAAGGTAACAAAACAGCAGGTTGTAGACTTCGCCAACAAATACATGGGCAACAATTATGCCCTTGTCTACAAACGCCAGGGAAAAGATCCTGACGAAAAGAAGATTGACAAGCCTTCAATTACCCCTATAGTAATGAACCGCGACAGTGTGAGTCCGTTCCTTAAAGAAATACAGACTGCCAAAGTCACACCTATAGAACCTGTATTCCTCGATTTCAGCAAGGATATGCAGAAATTTACCGCAAAATCTGATATTGAGGTTCTTTACAAGAAGAACGAGCTGAACGACATTTTCCAGATGATATACGTTTTCGATATGGGCAATGCCAATGACAAGGCTCTGGGTACAGCATTCTCATATATGGAATATCTCGGCACATCGAAGAAAACACTTGCCGAAATCAATAAAGAGTTTTACCGCCTGGCATGCAGCTTCACCGTTCATCCGGGACTGGACCGCACTTATGTAGTTCTTGCCGGACTTCAGGAAAATATGCCTAAGGCCATGGAGCTTTTCGAGGAAATTCTTTCCGACGCACAGGTCGACAAGGATGCCTACAAGAGTTATGCTGCCGATATCCTTAAGAAACGTCAGGATTCAAAACTCAACCAGTCATCTAATTTCTCACAGTTGGTTTCATACGCCATGTGGGGACCTCAGTCTCCGTCAAAGAATATTCTTTCTGAGCAGGAACTGTTGAATATGAATCCACAGGAACTGGTAGACCGCATACATAAGTTCAACAGCTACAAGCACAGAATTATGTATTATGGTCCGGCCGGACAGGACGAGGTGACTTCTCTTATCGACAAGTACCACAAAGTTCCCGAACAGCTTGCAGATGTACCTGCACCGGCATACGACTATAAGTATCAGCCTACTACAGAAAACAAGATTCTTTTTGCCGAATACGATGCAAAACAGATTTACTTTACCGGTATTTCCAATCTCGAAAAGCAGTATGATGCAGCAGTGCAGCCTACTCTGAGCATGTATAACGAATACTTCAGCGGTGGAATGAACTCTATAGTATTCCAGGAAATGCGCGAAGCCCGCAGTCTGGCATACTCTGCATACGCATACATCGCATCGCCTTCTAAAGTTAAGTATCCGTATATCTTCCGTTCGTTCATAGCTACCCAGAACGACAAGATGATTGATGCAATGAAAGCGTTCGATGAAATTATCAATAATATGCCGGAATCTGAAAAAGCATTTAAGTTGGCACAGGAAGCCACTATCAGCCGCTTGCGTACCGACCGTATTACAGGAATGAATGTACTTTGGGAATACATCGACCTTGAAGACCGTGGACTTAAGGAAGATACAAGAAAGGCTTTGTTCGAAAAGGCCCAGACTCTTACACTGAAAGATATCAAAGACTTCCAGCAGAATTGGGTTAAAGACCGTAAGTACACCTTCTGTATTCTTGGAAAGGAAAAAGACCTCGACATGAAATCACTGGAAAAATACGGAAAGATAACTAAACTTTCACAAAAAGATATCTTCGGGTACTAATCAGTTTTAACCGGTCGTTAACCGGTTATTAGTAAGACACTTTAGGTTATTGATAATAAGATATCTTAGATAACTTAGGTTATTGATAACAATCAAAATGGCCTTCACTGAATGTAATTACAGGAGTAACTGCAGAACAGTGAAGGCCATTATTATATTACTATCTATACTATAATTAGTATCTATACTATATATTATATTACTATATCAGTATATATAGCAAAACAGTTAAAGATCCAGATATGCAAACTGGATTTCATCATTCAGATTCATATAAACACGATTAGTCTCTTTGTCGTACGTCATATTGTTTATCTTATACCCTATATCAAGTGTCTTTATGTATTCCCCATCCAATCCAAAGACCAACAGACGGGTAGGATAATAAGCATCTGTATTGTAGTCACCACCTGAGTATGAAACAATCAGATGATTGTTACTATCAAAAAAGCCATCACTATAATATTGGTTACGGGATGCGCTTCCCCATGCAGGTCCGTAAACATTGCATTTCAGTTTTCCATTGAAATCACTGATAGTCAGCAAATCATGATTATTATAAAATTCGGCTACCAAGCCGTACTGTTGTGACGAAGCACAAGTTGTACGCTTTTTCTTTATCTCCGGATGATTATAGGATATAGATACTATCTTTCCGGTCTTCATGTTCCAGCGGGAAACTGAAGGAACAAAATCATTTGTACCTACAGGAAGAATGGTACGGGCAATGCACAAGGTATCATTGATATATTCATACTCTGACGGGAAGTTTGTCTTGTCCATAACCAGTTTTACACTTGGTGTATAATCGGGATAAGCCAATACACTGTCCATATCATAGCTGAATATCTTGTTCTTACCATGGTCACTCACATAAAACTTCCCTCGTTTTTCGTCGGTAGCAACGGCTCCCAGCACAGTAATCTCAGTCGGTCCCTGGCCAAGAGGAGCAGTACTTGCCAGATGTCGGAAACTGTTCTTGTCGAATATATGAATCTGCTTGTCATATCCCCTGTGGTCAGCTATCAGCATATAATTATCCATAATATATATACGTGCATTATTACCAATCAGGATAGAGTCTGTTTCAAACTCTTTAACACGGTCATGAACGTTTTCTACATTATCACGGTCAGTCTGATATTTTTCTGTCGATGAATTTCTTGTACAACTGAAAATTATAAATCCCGAAAATACAATAAATATTTTTTTCATAAATTATTACTTTTTAGATTTGAATTTACACTTAACTAAAATAGGATTGGAAAACTCTGTCACGTTTTTACTTTTCATCCAACTTTCCATCTTTTTTTGATTCATATCTTCATTCTTTCAGTTTACCTTTACCTGTTTCTCCATCAAAGAGAAAAAAGGACTTGTCAGATATAAAGTAAAAATCCTTTTCATCACTAACCTTCAAATGGCTTACTCTTGAGAACATATATGTATCGCTTGTTTCAAGAGGTACATATATTATTGTATCAAAAAGCTCAGAAGCCTTTAATGGTTTTGGATTTTCAAGATTGATTGAAATCAGATTTGCATTATCTGATTTAACATTTTCTTGTTTGGGTGAGCATGCAAATAATGTAGAGCAGCATGCCAGTGTAAATAAATAATTTTTCTTTTTCATACTGTGTTTTTTCATACTGTGTTTTTTGTTATAAAGATTTAAATCTTCATTCCTTGTAATACGCCATACTTTATTGTTTACACAAAGCAACTAAAAAATATAGTTATACAACTAATTTTTCCAGTTAATATTGTTTAATACCTAAAATATTTTTTACGACTAAGGAAACCATATCGAAAAATCCATTAAATAATGTAACCTTTGAACGATCTGGTTTTAATGACCAGTAAGACTCCTTCAAAATAGGATCTATATAAGAAAATTCCTATATTCCAACCATCGGATTATAAGATTACTTCGAACAGTCAAAACATCAGTAAGTTGCACTGTATCAAGAAATACCTATGAGAAGAATAAGCCTGTACTTATAAAAAACACGATGATTTCTTTACATTGTCACGGCTGTGCCGAGCCAACAACATCAGATTGTTCAGAGCTGATGCATTACCTAACTTATTGCAAATCTATGATGGCTTAATATAGTCGGTTAGAAATTTCATAGTTAGAGATATTTCTGTTTTGTTTGTTTTTTTAATTACAATATAAAAAAACTTGATTATTCATGGAAATTATCTCGATTGAAAATATTCCGCCAAAATGGTTGATTTTCTCCGATTTTATTTATACATTAGCCATGTCAGATGAATATTTATTCGATTTTTATATACAACACTAAATTAAGTGAATCTTCTGACATAACAAAGTACTGGGCAATGTATTATTACTCAGCATTTTAAATTATTTTTTTGAAAGGTATTGCGGAATTAAGGAATTAAGGAATTAATCATATCTGAAAAATATTTATAATCTTTTATTGCACACTAAGTTATGAAAAGACTTTTATTATTATCATTATTTTCATTTTGTTTTATATCAGCATTCAGTTTTCCTGTAGATACGGCAAAGGTGAACCGTACATTCGCTTTAATGGTAAAGTCGGGATATACGGCAAAGACCCAACGTGAATTCTTCGATGCTTTCCCTATAACCTGGCATGAACTCTGGCTTACATACGGAAACATACCTTCGTTTGATAATCTTAAATCAAGTTTCAAGAAACACATGTACGAAGGTTTGTATAAATTAGACAAGATACCCGACAGCTTGTTTTACGACAGGCTGATAACTCTTGGCATTGGCGGTACAGAAGTAGCAGATGATATCGGAGGTAATCTTCGGAATCTTATAGTAAATAAACTTGAAGAAAATCCCAAGTTGCTGATGGAATGTCTCAGCAAGAAATACTATACGGCATATTTCCCTTTCTGGTATTTCGTTTTCAACAGTCTGCTATGTACTGATGAAAATGTGGAAATATACAGGAAATTAGAAGGTTATGAAATAATGTTCAAGGAAAAATATCCGGTTATAATGAACTATATGGAGCAAGCATTTATACTTTCCAACGGTAAGGCTATATTTGATGACAATCGTTTCCCTTTATACTATAAATCACATAAACCTGAAGAAGTGAAGATGCAGATTCAACGGGAGGATTGAGTATATTTTGTGGCGGAACAGTTTCCGGAATATCCCGGAGGAGCTGTCCTTGGCATTGTTTGAGGTAGCCCGATTTCTGGGTGATGAGTATATCGAAAATCAGGCATTCCACTCCTTACAGGAGTCACTGCTCAATATGAAAAATTACAAGCTATTATAATAATAAATTAGTTTCATTAAACTTTATTTTGATGAAAACAATACAATATAATGGAATTATCAGACAATAAAAGATAAGGACAAAATTATTACCTTAAGTCTATGATTTCCTAATAAGTAGTTATATATTTTACTCTTTTATCAATAGTTAGTAATAAATAAAATTTCAAACACAAATTAATAAAAGAAATATGAAAAATATTTTGATCTCATTTTACTTTATAATGTTTTCTATTGGAATACATGGACAAAACTTAAGTTCAGAAGATCTGTCACAACTGAAGAAAACTCCTGAAATATCTTCATTGTACAATTCTGCATTACATTACGTACTTCTTTATGAGAACGATGTGGATTCCTTGACAAAAGCTCTCACTTATATTGACAAAGCAATAGTCATTAATCCGAATATATCATACTCTTATTTATGGAAAGGTGAGATATTGTTCCGTATAGGGAAAAAGGAAGAATCATTGAACTTGTTTTCTTCATTGTGCGAAAAGGAATCATGCACCTACAACACTTTATTTATGACAGGTGTGCTGTATGAAAAGACAGGTTTCCCTCAAAAAGCCATTGAATATTATAACCGCGCATTGGATAAGAACTCAACTGTATTGAAATCAGCTGCATGTAACTTGAAAGATTTCATGTATAATCTTGTCATACGTTACTTCATAGATGGTAAAAAGATGAATATGAATGAAGTAAAATCTTTATTACCAGACTATTTGAAAAATACAGATGATAAAATAATACAAACAGAAGTAGATAATCTATATAAAAATTTCGATAAGGATAGTTATATATATAACCTATTGAATTATAATATTATAGATTAATTTAAAAATGAATATATAATGAAATGAATATACAATAAAATGAATATATAATGAAAGCACTAATTTTAACTACCGCCTTTTTCTTCTCATTTATTTCAGTTTCGGCCCAACAGAAGAAATATCCCCAGGAAGCAATTGACCTGAATAATAGGGCCTCAGAAATCTGGTTACGGAATCTTTCAAACAAAGACTCAATAGCGGAGGTGTTGAACTTATTAGATAAAGCAATAGCTTTGGATCAATCTTATATTACTGCCTATGGAAATAAAGTAAATATATTATTGTCTGAAAAAGAATATGATAAAGCCATAAAGACCCTTGACGAAGCGATAAAATACAATCCGGAACAGCATGGATTCTATCTTTTGAAAGCTAAAGCACTGGAAGAGCAAGGACAACCGGAAGAAGCTCTGTTATTTTATAAAAAAGCATTGGAAACGTGTGAAATCCAGATGAAAAAGAATCCTGCTGTCGGTTCTTTTCTCGACAGTTACTTCCTGAAATATTGTATTTATGGAATAGATACACCGGTCAGTGAGGTTATATCAGCCATACCGGCTTCGTTCACAGACGAACAAAGGAAGTCAATAACAGGATTTCTTGATATGGTTGGTTCCTTCAAAAAATATAAAGATGGATTTGTGAAGAACGGTAGTCTGCCATCGAAGTAGGGGAAAAACATCTATGCCACAAAAGCGGGAGGATGGCGTTTATTATGAAGTTAACTAACTGGCAGAATATCCGGGAGGACACGATGTTATGATTGCTTTCATCAGTAGAAATTTCAGAAAACCAACAAATAGCAAACTGGGTACTGCTTTGGTGAACTTCATAGTTGAAACCGATGGTTCTATACGTGATAACAAAATAAAGAATTCTTTTATCATTACTCTTTTTCAAGAGCAAGGGTAAGCCTGTTCTTATAAAAAAACACGATAATCTCTTTACCTTGTCACGGTTGTGCCGAGGCCTTAGCACAACTGAGCCGAGGCCTTGACACAACCGTGACAAGGCCTTAGCACAACTGTGACGAGGCATCGACACAGCCGTGACAAGCCAACAACATCAGATTGTTTTCAATAAAACATAAATGCATATTGACTGCTGCATAATATATATAACTAATAATCAGCCACATAGACATACAGCAAAAGATTTTAGTCAAATTAATAATTTATAGCATAAATAATGACACTAAACACATAATTAATTGTAACTTTGCTATGAAGGAGGTATATAGTACCATCCTTTCACATTTTCATAATTAAGAAATATTTGAGAAATGATAATAATAGCAGATAGCGGTGCAACCAAAACTGATTGGCTGATAACATTTACAAACGACCGCAACTATAAAATAATAAAGACTGAAGGAATCAATCCTTTTCACCAGACAGAAGAAAAAATAAGAGATATTGTATTTAAGCAGTTTATGCCTGAGATACTTGCATCGGCAAACAACAATTGTGAATGCAGTTGCAAAGGAACGTCAGGAAATCCATCCGAAAAAGAAGGAGTCAAGATATACTTCTATGGAGCCGGTTGCCTGCCGGAACCTTCAAAAGTAATAAAAAAAATATTGTCGGAAGCATTTCCCGACTCAGAGATTACTGTAGAGACCGATCTCACCGGAGCTGCAAGAGCCTTGTGCCAGCATAGCAGAGGCATAGCATGTATATTAGGAACAGGGTCGAACTCATGTATGTACGACGGAGAAAAGGTTGCAGACAACATCTCCCCTCTCGGATATATCCTCGGCGATGAAGGAAGCGGAGCATATATAGGAAAAAGATTTATAGGCGACTGTCTGAAAAAGCAATTGCCCGAATCTCTGAAAGACGGATTCCTGAATGAGTATAATCTCTCGGTATCCGATATTCTGAGAAAGGTGTACAGAGAACCGCAGGCCAACAGATTTCTGGCTTCGGTTACACCTTATATATATAATAACAAAAGTAATCCACACGTCAGAAAGCTGCTTAAAGACTGCTTTACCGAGTTTTTCAGACGAAATGTACTTAACTATAACATAACGGATGACTTGAAAATCAACTTCACAGGCTCTGTTGCGTGGTATTTCCATGATGAAATTATAGAAACAGCAAAAGATATGCGCCTTAACTTAGGTATATTCATGAAAGAGCCTATATTGGGCCTGCTCGATTTCCATCTATCATCTGAAAATTAAAGCCTGTCAAGGCCATCATTTGGAGATTTATTCAGACATTCGTTTGGGAATTATATAAATTTTCGAAAGATAAAAGGAAACAATGAATAGAGCCAATGAATAGAGCCAATGAATAGAAACAAGGAATAGAAAACAATGAAAGGACAAGAAAAATAATTGGGAATTACATGGGAGACAATGAAAAATCAATGATATAACTTTAAACTGACAAACTTTTAAAATTTACCGACATGAAAAATTACATTAAAGAAGCTGTCATTATAGCAGTGGGACTGCTGATGATGGGATTGTTCGTAGGACGTGGAATAAGCAGTTTTGCAGACAAAGACCGCACAGTGAACGTAAAGGGACTGGCCGAAATGGAAGTTCCGGCCGACAAGGTCACCTGGCCGCTGGTTTACAAGAGTCTCGGAAATGACCTGAGCTCACTGTACGACCAGATAAAGAAATCGAATGAAACAATTACAAAGTTTCTTCTTGAAAAAGGCATAGAACAGAGTGAAATAAGCATCAACGCACCCGAAATAATTGACATGAAAGCCGAAAGATATGGAGGAAACCAGGATACTCCATACAGATATAATGTCACTTCAATTATTACAGTCACATCATCTAAGGTCGACCTGGTGAGAAGCCTTATAAGCGAACAGGGAGAGTTGCTAAAAAGAGGCATAGCCATAACTTCGGGCGACTACAGGTATAATGTACAGTACGAATATACAGGACTGAACAGCATAAAACCTCAAATGATAGAAGAAGCCACAAAAAATGCACGCCAGGCAGCAGCCAAGTTTGCCGAAGATTCAGAAAGCAAACTCGGTAAGATTAAAAAGGCAAATCAAGGACAGTTCAGTATAACCGACAGAGATGCCAACACTCCGTATATCAAGAAGGTAAGAGTGGTAACTACCATAGACTACTCTCTCGAAGACTGACACATTACGGAAAAGGTTGTGTGAACAATGTAATACATGAATACAAGAATGCTTGAAGCATGAAGCTTTCATGTATTTATGCCTCATACTTCAGGCATACATGTAATAAACTCATTTTCACTGAATATTTATTTAAAAAAACATCAAAAAGTTGCGGGTGTGAAGAAAAAGTAATATCTTTGCACCCGATTTAGATAAAACAATATAAAGTCTAACACAATTAGTTATTTAAAAACATTTTTTTAATTTAATGGAAAACTTAAAGAACATTGCTCCAATTGAAGATTTCAACTGGGATGCTTACGAAAGTGGTGACGCTGTAACAAATGTAAGCAAAGAAGAACTTGAAAAAGCTTATGACAGTACATTGAACAAAGTAAACGACCGTGAGGTTGTTGACGGTACTGTAATCGCAATGAACAAACGCGAAGTTGTAGTTAACATTGGCTACAAATCAGACGGTATCATTCCTTTGAATGAATTCCG
>artificially_reared_2__coassemble_429_pt1 | contig 22532 bp, 16 predicted proteins | sample artificially_reared_2__metabat2_high_PE_035 | metagenome-assembled genome bin artificially_reared_2 | reverse complement strand
TGCAGAACAAAGAAGTTCAATCGAGGTGAAATAGGTGGACTAAATGATAAACAAAAAGATAAGTAATTGATTATTAGCGATAAAAAAATATAAGGTTCCGCCCCCAAGCGGATCACTCAAACAAAAAGCAAAACAATGAAAACCGCTGATAATTAATAATTATCAGCGGTTTTTCTTTTATCCAGAGGTCATCAGACTTCTTCCAGAGAGTCATGTCGGGTCAGCGGATATTTCCGGTTGATATCAATACCGCATCTTACGGGAGGTGAAACAGGTGGACTTGACTTCCATTTAAAACAAATCCACCTGATTGGGTTATATTTCACTGATTACCTGCGTTTCATATAAATAAGCCCTTTTTCAAAACATGTATTTTTACACTATCAAAAAAAAGAAGAGTATGGACCACAACAAGCGTAATTAAGCGCCTCCTGAAGTATCAAACACCGCAATTTTATTATTCAAGCGTAGTACCTTTCGCAGATTTCCAATAAGATATATGCTTAGGACTACCCACCACCTGCGCTGTATATATTCCAGTATGCCCGGAAAACAAATAAGATGCCACACAAGCTATACCCAGATACATACCGGCCTCAACTCCAAAAAGCTCTATTCCCATTAATGTACATGCAATTGGAGTATTAGTGGCACCCGCAAAAACAGCTACAAAACCAATTCCTGCCATAAACGATAGAGGAAGAGGAATAACAGCAGACAAGGCGCTTCCTAAAGTTGCCCCTACAAAGAAAAGAGGAGTAACTTCTCCACCCTTAAATCCTACACCGATGGTAAATGTAGTAAGAATCAATTTTAAAAGAAAGTCATACCACATCTGTGTTTCTGTAAATGAACTAACAATAACAGGTACACCCAAACCGATATATTTGGTTGTTCCCATTATCCACACAAAAGCTGCAATTAAAATACCACCTAAAAAAGGACGGAGCGGTGCATAAGATATATATTTTTTCGCGGTACGTCCCCAGAAAACTATAGACTTGGAAAACAGCTTGGCAGTAAGACCGAAAAATATACTTGCCAACAAAACCCAAAGTAATACAGTAACACCAAGCTCTGGAACCTCAGTCATACTATATACAGTATGCTTTATGCCCCACGCATGACATGCATAATTTGCAAAGAAAGAAGATAAAAATATGGGAAGTATGGCATCGTATCTCATTCTGCCTATTATAATAACCTCCAACGCAAAGACTGCTCCGGCAAGAGGCGTACCAAAAACGGAGGCAAAACCAGCCCCTATACCAATCTGCACCATTATCTTTCTATCGTATGGATGCATCCTGAAAACACGGGATAAAAAATCGGCAATGGCTCCTCCCATTTGAACTCCGGTTCCCTCCCGTCCTGCCGAACCTCCGAACAGATGCGTCAGTACTGTTCCTATATAAACGAGAGGCGCCATCTTGAAAGGTATTATATTATGCGAACTGCGTATTTCCTCTATAAGAAAATTATTTCCTTTAGCTGCTGTTCCGGCAAGATAATGATACATCAGTCCGATAACTAATCCGGCTAATGGTAAAAGTCCTATTATCCATAAATGATTTTCACGAAAATCTGTTGCCCAATTCAGAGAAGACAATAATAGAGCAGAAGCAGAACCTATCAGGGCTCCGGCCACAGATGTTATAATAAGCCATTTAAGAATGTACCCAAAGATAATTTGTTCAAAACGAGTTAAGTCGATGTAGTTTTTAATCTTTTCTTTCATATATCTGACATTTAAACATTTTATTTTCTAAACATAACATATGAGAGGCTATGCAGACAGATAATGACAAGAATACCGCACGAACTTCCTGTCAATTCCAATTACAGAACCAACTCACGACAGGAACTATCAGCTTCTTCAGCGGTTTATAACAGGAAAGTCCCATTTCCTTTTTTTTTGAGAGCGCAAAGGTAGTATAATTATTTATAATGTACAAACCATGCAGATATGTATTACACAGATAAAACCTGTTTAGAGATAAAACCTGTTCAGATTTTCATGAAGTGCTCTATTACTGCAAAGAATAGCATAAAAATATCTAAATAACAATACAAAAACGCGATGCTTAAGCAAGCACGAACTTTACTTAAGCACCGCGTATCTAAAGAAACATATGCATACTTATGCACATATATTAATATAATCAGTCTATCTGTCTGCCGTCGAAACCAATCTTATAATATTTGTCATTTGGTTCATAGTCTACTTCCAACAGGAAATAATCAGTAGACGGTGTATCAACCGCATCAAGATCTATTTCACGTCCTCCTGCAAGTTCAGCTACTTTTGTACGAACTGCTGCTGGTATAAATGTATCGGCAGAGTTTCTATAAAAGGCAGTTACATCAAATTCTGTTTTTTCCCATGCACCATCTGACATAAACCAAGCGTTTGCCTCTACATTATTAAAATCAACTCCCCATTCAGAATGTGTACCAAAATAATGGAAATCGGCCTTATATTTTTTAGTTGCCTTTTCCTGTTCCCATTCTGCATAATTCACATCAGGGTACATACTACAGAATGTTTTCTGAACAAATTCTGGTGCAGACAACAAATCGATATCATCTTCCTTATCACAGCTCTGAAATGATAGAGACATACCTAAAATCAACGCGCCCAATGGATATACTAAATTCTTCTTCATAATATAAATGTATTTTTGATTATTATTTTACTTGATTATTTTCTTTGATGCAAATATCGCATGCAAAACTGAAAAGAATCTGAATTAATAAATATTTTGCCTGTATTAATTCAATTTTGTAACTTTGTAACCCGATTAGAAAGATTTTTCCTTCCAGGAAATCTTTAAAACAAAGAATCTGAACTTCTATTTAATGAATCTCTATATATGGAATTGAAAGAACATTTCACCGACAAGATATTTACTCTCATTTCAGAAACTGCCGATGAACTGGGCTTGGAATGTTATGTTGTGGGCGGATACGTAAGGGATATTTTCCTGAAACGTCCATCGAAGGATATTGATGTTGTAGTAGTGGGAAGCGGCATCGAAATAGCTCAGGCCTTAGGTAAAAGACTTGGCAAGGGAGCCAACGTTTCTGTTTTTAAAAACTTCGGTACAGCACAAGTAAAATACAGAGATACTGAAGTTGAATTTGTTGGCGCAAGAAAAGAGTCGTACAGCCACGACAGCAGAAAGCCTGTAGTTGAAAATGGCACTCTTGAAGATGACCAGAACAGAAGAGACTTCACCATTAATGCTATGGCTGTGTGTCTCAACAAAAACAGATTCGGCGAATTAGTCGATCCATTCGACGGCATGACCGACCTCAACGACAGAATAATAAGAACCCCACTCGATCCAGATATCACTTTCAGCGACGACCCTCTAAGAATGATGAGATGTATAAGATTTGCCACCCAGCTCAACTTCTACATAGAGGATGAAACTTTCAATGCACTTGAAAGGAATAAGGAAAGAATCAATATAATTTCAAAAGAACGCATTGCCGATGAACTGAACAAGATTATATTGTCGCCTGTTCCATCAAAAGGTTTTGTAGATCTCGACAGATGTGGATTGCTCGAACTGATTTTCCCAGAATTGTGTGCCCTGCAAGGAGTGGAGACAAAAAACGGAAGAGCACACAAAGACAATTTTTATCATACTCTTGAGGTATTGGACAATATCTCGAGAGTGACAGATAATCTTTGGTTAAGATGGGCCACTCTACTACACGACATAGGCAAGCCTAAGACAAAAAGATGGGAGCCAAAGGCCGGATGGACATTTCATAACCATAACTATATAGGCGAAAAAATGATTCCGGACATATTCAGGAAAATGAAACTTCCTATGAACGAAAAAATGAAATATGTCCAGAAACTGGTAGGACTACATATGCGCCCTATAGTTATAGCAGATGAAGAAGTAACCGATTCAGCCGTAAGACGACTTTTGTTTGAGGCCGGTGACGACATTGATGACCTGATGTGCTTATGTGAAGCAGACATAACTTCAAAAAATGAAGCCAGAAAACAAAGATTTCTCGACAACTTCAAACTTGTAAGGCAGAAACTGAAAGATCTTGAAGAGAAAGACAGGATAAGAAACTTCCAGCCTCCTGTCGACGGAGCCGAAATCATGAAGATATTCGACTTGCAGCCATGCAGGGAAATAGGAAGTCTTAAGAGTGCTATAAAAGATGCAATTCTGGATGGTGTAATCCCCAACGAGCATGATGCGGCCTTTGAGTTTATGCTGAAAAAGGCAGAACAGATGGGACTTAAACCAGTCAATCTAAATGTCTGAAATTATACAGACTTAAAGAAATACAAATTATACCTGAATATAAACTACAACAGTTTTCTGCAAAGACAAAAACAGCAGAAAGCTGTTGTATAACAATGCTATTAGAAAGACATTATTACGAATCGACAATCTCGGCTTATAAAGATAAAAACTTCCCATAAATTAGCAAGAAAAACTTTTCATTATAAATTAAGTTTTCCAAAAAGGCCGCCCACAAAGCCCACAGCGCGTTTTTTCACTTTTCAAATTATCTAATTTAGAAAACCAAGCATTTTCGCATTTTTCTTTTTAAAAAGTACTGAATATCTTTGCAGAGGTTTTGAAAAGCCCAGTATTAATCAGAAAAAACAAGATTATTCCAACAGGCATCCTTACATATTCTATTATATGTATAAAATGCCAATAAACATTTATTGTAATATGAATCCTAAAGGTATTTGCATCATTAAACGTGACGGAAAGAAAGAAGATTTTTCATCGTCTAAAATCTCTAACGCCATATGCAAGGCTTTTGAGGCAACAGGCCTTAGTCATCAGGAAGCTTTAATAGATGAGATAACCATGAGAGTTATCGAACATTTTGAAACTCCTACTATAGGTGTTGAAGAAATTCAAGACCTTGTTGAAAAGGAACTCATGAAAGAGCAGCCGGAAGTCGCAAAGAAGTATATAATCTACCGACAGTGGAGAAATACCGAACGCGACAGAAAGACTAAAATGAAACATATCATGGATGGAATAGTGGCAATCGATAAGAACGACGTAAATCTGAGCAACGCCAATATGTCGAGCCATACACCAGCAGGACAGATGATGACTTTTGCCTCCGAAATCACCAAGGATTACACTTACAAGTATCTGCTTCCTAAAAAATACGCAGAGGCTCATCAGTTGGGTGATATACATATACATGATTTGGATTATTATCCAACCAAAACCACAACCTGTATCCAGTACGACCTGGACGATTTGTTTGAAAGAGGTTTTCACACCAAGAACGGCAGTATTCGCACTCCACAGTCAATACAGAGTTATGCCACTCTTGCCACTATCATTTTCCAGACAAACCAGAACGAGCAACACGGTGGACAGGCTATACCGGCATTCGACTTTTTCATGGCTAAGGGTGTACTGAAAACATTCCAGAAAGCAGTTGCTTCTACCCTGGCTTTTTATCTTGAAATGAAGGGATCTGAAGTACCTGAAGACGACATCATAGTACCGGTGAGAAAGTATCTTACTACAATTAAGCCAGAGGAAGATGACAAGAAAAAGTTTGTTGATGAAATTAATAATATTATAACAGCCAATTTAAATGTATCCATAACCAGCGAAGAGATAGAACATATCATAAAAAAGGCCCACGAACGTACACGCAAGGACACCCATCAAGCTATGGAGGGATTTATACACAATCTAAATACCATGCATTCAAGAGGTGGTAACCAGGTGGTGTTCAGTTCAATAAACTACGGAACTGATACTTCAGCAGAGGGTAGAATGGTTATTGAGGAGCTTCTGAAATCTACTATTGAAGGATTGGGCACTCACGGCGAAGTACCGGTATTCCCTATTCAGATTTTCAAAATAAAGGACGGCGTATCTTACTCTGATTCTGATTACGAGCTGGCCATGAACAATTTTGAAGCGGCACTGAATGGAGAAATAAAATTTAAGGCACCTAACTTTGATTTATTTCTTAAAGCGTGCAAAACTACTGCCAAGGCATTATTCCCTAACTTCATGTTCCTTGACACTCCATTCAACAAGCATGAGGAGTGGAGAGCAGATGACCCTAAAAGATACAGATATGAGCTTGCAACAATGGGATGCCGTACAAGAGTTTTCGAGAATATAAACGGAGAAAAGACTTCATTGGGAAGAGGTAACTTGTCTTTTACAACCATGAATCTTCCTAGACTTGCCATAGAAGCTAAAATAAAAGCTGAAAACATGACTGACGCAAACAATCCGGATGCTATTGAAAAAATGGCAAAAGATCTGTTCCTCGAATCGGTAAGAGAAATGTCGGAGTTTATTGCCGAACAACTTTACACAAGATATCAGTATCAGAGAACTGCTTTGGCACGACAGTTCCCGTTTATGATGGGCAATAATGTATGGAAAGGTGGAGGTAAACTGAATCCGAACGATGAAGTTGGAGATGTTCTTAACCAGGGTACATTGGGAATCGGTTTCATTGGCGGACACAACGCTATGGTTGCGCTTTACGGCAAAGGACATGGACACAACAACAAATCATGGGATACTTTATATAAGGCAGTAGAAGTGATGAATGAGGTAGCAAAAGAATATAAGGAAAAATACCATCTGAATTATTCGGTACTGGCTACTCCTGCAGAAGGACTGTCTGGAAGATTTACAAAAATAGACAAACGCAAATATGGCATAATAGAAGGAGTAAACGACAGAGATTATTATGTCAACTCATTCCATATAGATGTAAAAGAACCTATCACTATCGTTGAGAAGATAAAGAGAGAGGCTCCATTCCATGCATTGACATTGGGAGGACATATCACTTACGTAGAGCTTGACGGTGAGGCACAGAAGAACATCAAGGCTATTGCCAAAATAGTAAAAGTGATGAATGACGAGGGTATAGGATATGGTTCAATAAATCATCCAGTAGACACATGCCACAATTGTGGATACAGAGGTGTAATATACAGCAAGTGTCCTATCTGCAACAGCGAAAACATATTGCGTATGCGACGCATTACTGGATATCTTACCGGAGACCTGAGCAGCTGGAATTCGGCAAAAAGAGCAGAAGAAAGAGACAGAGTAAAACACTCGTAAAATAAATTTATATGTTGTATTACCTGTACACATATCCTGAAACAATAGTTGATGGCGACGGCATCCGGTATTCTATTTATTTATCCGGATGCAGTCATCACTGTAAAGGATGCCATAACCCTGAATCATGGAATCCGAAAGCAGGCCAACCTCTTACAAATACAGAACTTGAAAGATTTATCGCCGAAATAAACTCAAACCCGCTTTTGGACGGAGTTACTTTTACAGGAGGAGACCCTTTCTATAACCCAGACGAATTTTATCATGTGGTAAAAACTGTAAAGGAGGAAACCGGTCAGAATATCTGGTGCTACACCGGATATACAATAGAAGAGATAATTAACGATCCTTCAAGAAAAAGAATCATTGATTATATAGATGTTCTGGTAGATGGCAGATTTGAGGAATCGCTATACTCGCCTTTCCTGGAATTCAAAGGCAGCAGCAACCAAAGAATAATCAAAATATCAGAAATCAAAAAGCAGTCAAATCTGTAAGTAAAGGCAGTCAAATCTGTAAAAGCAATCAAAGTAGCATATAGCACTTAAAATAGTTTATAGTAGCTTACATATCTGAAATAAGTGATTAAACCATTCTATGATGGGTTTATAATGTAATGTTAAAGGATGGGATACCCGTCCTTTAACATTTATATATATCATAAACCGCCTTAGTTAACAAAAAAGCAACTATATCCCAGCACACGTTTTAACACTTTAAATTTATGTGCATTCCGTTACCGCACACAAGGTATTTATTAACCGAAACATGATATAAATCAAGAAAAATCATATTTAGCATAAAAATATGCTTAAGAACATTGTATTTTAAGAAAAAAGGCATACCTTTGCAGTGTGATTGAGAAATCACTGATAGATAATAAGAAATAAAGTGAACACAAAAAGTAAAATAAAGGTATTAGACTTAAGGTAACTAAATAAAGGTATTAGGTAAAAGTTATTAGTTTAAGGTAAAAGAAAAATCAAAGGTATTAGATTTATAAGTTAAGGTAAATACAAAAGAAAGTTTTCAGGTCATAGGTTAAAAGGTAAAAGATTAATAGGTTTTTAGTTTAAAGGTAAAAAAGAAAGATTAAAGTTTTCAGGTTTATAGGTAAAAAGGTAAAAGTACAATAGGTATAAGTACTTTAGGTAAAAAGAGTAAAAAGAAGGATAACAAAAAAACACTTGAAAAACCAAAAAGATGAAAGAACCCTTAATTGGGGGGTTCTTTGGGAAGCCGGCGGCATTCAAAGATACTGAATGACGCCTTTTATTTTTTTATAAATACAATCATTAATATTTTCTATTTGCCACAGTTTACAAATTCTTACAACATTCCAGTTCTAAAGTCTTAAAAACTGTTTTTAAGGCTAACCCGATTTTAAGGCTGTATTATCTATCACTATTATCACTATTATCACTGGATTTGTAATCCGAATATTATATTATCGTTATTCGATTTCATTACAAATGTTTTTCCTTATTATCGTAAATTACAACATACCCTAACCTATCATCAACAGTCAATTAATATGCTAATTGCAACCTCATCATTACAATTCTGATAAATAAAAATTGAAATAATGAATTTTTTCCGTAATTAAATATAAATAGGCCTTGCCAGGCCAATAATTACATGACTAAACATTAGTATTTATTCAATAACTTTCTTAACTTTGTAGCGCAAGAAAGAAAAAGAAAAGAAACAAAATACTCTTTTATAACATAACTTAAATAATAAGAATTATGGAATTTGTAACTAACGAAAAACTTACTATCGTAGGTGCTGCCGGTATGATCGGTTCTAACATGGCTCAGACTGCAATCATGATGGGCTTGACTAATAACATCTGTTTGTATGACCCATACGCTCCAGGTTTGGAAGGTGTAGCTGAAGAATTGTTCCACTGCGGCTTCGAAGGTGTAAACATCACTTTCACTTCTGATATCAAAGAAGCTTTGACTGGTGCTAAATATATCGTAAACTCAGGTGGTGCTGCTCGTAAAGCAGGTATGACTCGTGAAGATCTTCTTAAAGGTAACGCAGCTATCGCTGAAGAATTCGGTAAGAACGTTAAGGCTTACTGTCCAGATGTAAAACACATCGTTATCATCTTCAACCCAGCTGATATCACTGGTCTTATCACTTTGTTGTACTCAGGTTTGAAACCAGGTCAGGTTACAACTTTGGCTGCTCTTGACTCAACTCGTTTGCGCAGCGAACTTGCTAAACATTTCGGTATTTCAATGGACGCTGTTGAAAACTGCCGTACATATGGTGGTCACGGTGAACAGATGGCTGTATTCGCTTCTACTGCAAAAGTTAACGGTAAAGCTTTGACAGACATCATCGGTACTGAAGCTCTTAGCGCTGAACAGTGGGCTGAAATCCAGCAGAAAGTTACTAAGGGTGGTGCTAACATCATCAACCTTCGCGGACGTTCTTCATTCCAGAGCCCATCATACGTTTCTATCGAAATGATTGGTGCTGCTATGGGTGGTAAAGCATTCCGTTGGCCAGCTGGTACATACGTATCAAACGATAAGTATGACCACATCATGATGGCTTGGGAAACTTCTATCGATACAGAAGGTTGCCACTGCGCTGAATTGAACGGAACTGCAGAAGAACAGGCTGCTTTGGATAAGAGCTACGAACACTTGTGTGCTCTTCGTGATGAAGTTATCGCTATGGGCGTTCTTCCTCCAGTATCTGAATGGAATGCATTGAACCCTAACATTAAATAATTCTACGGTTCGCAGTATTCCTACAAACTTCTGAAAAGATAGTCTGATACATATATTTGTATCTTTCATCTATACAGGTTTATCACCCCTACCGCATATTATAGTGTGGTAGGGGTGATTTTTTATAAATACAAAATTATTATTTTATTGATGTATATTTTGTACCTTTGCACTACTTATGATTGATCAAGCTACCATAGATAAGATTTTAGATACTGCACAGATTGTAGATGTAGTGTCGGACTTCGTTACCCTGCGCAAACGTGGGGTCAACTATATTGGTTTGTGTCCGTTCCATAACGAAAAGACTCCTTCGTTCAGTGTCTCACCAAGCAAGGGGGTATGCAAATGTTTTAGTTGCGGCAAGGGAGGTAACGTAGTACATTTCATAATGGAACATGAACAACTTTCTTATTATGAAGCATTGAAGTGGCTTGCAAAAAAATACAACATAGAAGTAAAGGAAAGAGAACTGACTGATGAAGAAAAACAATCCAATAACTTAAGGGAAAGTTTGTTTGTTGTCAATCAGTTTGCTGCAGAGTACTTTCAAGATATATTGTATAATACACCCGACGGGCAAAGTATCGGAATGACATATCTGCGCCAGAGAGGATTCAGGGATGATATAATCAAAAAATTCCAGTTGGGATATAGCACAGAAGCTAAAGACGCATTGGCCAATACAGCCATAAAGAAAGGATACAAGCAGGATTTGCTTGTAAAAACGGGCTTATGTTACCTCAAAGATGACGGACGGACTTTGCGTGACCGATTTTGGGGACGTGTGATATTTCCTGTTCACAACATAACAGGTAAAGTAGTGGCGTTTGGAGGACGAGTATTAAGTGCTGCCACCAAACATGTACAGATGAAATATGTAAATTCACCTGAATCTGAAATTTATCATAAGAGTAAAGAACTTTACGGTATATACTTTGCCAAACAAGCAATAATACGTCAGGACAGGTGTTTTTTGGTTGAAGGTTATACTGATGTAATCTCCATGCACCAGAGTGGAATAGAAAATGTTGTAGCTTCTTCTGGTACTGCTCTTACATCCGACCAAATACGTCTGATCCACAGATTCACCAACAATATCACTGTATTATACGATGGAGATGGGGCTGGTATAAAGGCAAGTATCCGCGGTATCGACATGCTTCTTGAGGAAGGCATGAATATAAAAGTGTGCCTTCTTCCAGACGGAGAAGACCCTGACAGTTTCGCACGTAAACATAATGCGACAGAATATCAGGCTTATATCAACAACAACGAAGTTGATTTCATAAGATTCAAGACCAACCTTCTTATGGAGGAGGCTGGCAAGGACCCTATAAAGAGAGCCGAACTTATATCAAGTATTGTAAAAAGCATTTCTGTCATTCCGGACAGCATAGTACGTTCTGTTTATATTAGAGAATGTAGCCAGCTACTTAAAATGGAAGAAAAAATTCTTGTAGAAGCTACAGCTAAAATCATAGAACAGAATATAATCAACAAGGAAAAAGAAGCAGAAAGGAAAAGGCAAAGAGAGGAATATCAAAGGAATCAGCAGTTCAACAGTTTTCAGAAAAAACAGGGTTCGCCTCAAAAGGAATATAACACAAATCAAGAAGATTATTTGTCTTCCGACACTGATTCTCCTGCAAATATCACTGCTACAGGAACAGATTCAGCAAGAATTGACGGTAATACCAAAGCTATGTCAGAGATGTCAGGAGTACCAGGAATGGGAACTGTATCAGGAAGCAATGGAACCACCGTACTATCAGACAATTTATCTAATGAGAGAAACAATATTTCAGAGGATAAACTTAATGACGGCTTCAATAACAATGGAAATTCTTCTGTAACAGATATAAGCAATGGCAGTTATGTATCAGATAATACTATCACAGATAATTACACATCATATATTCCGGTTCAGGGAAATGAAAACAAGGTATTTTATCAACAAGAAAGAAGCCTTGTAAAAATGATAATAAGATATGGTGAGAAAATAATGTGTATAGTAGCCGACGACAACGGACAAGAGAAACCACTGTACGTTACAGAATATATCTCAGAAAGCCTGAAAGAAGATGAAATTCAGTTTCATAATGCAATACACAGAAAGATACTGAAAGAAGCCGAAGAACATATAGGTGAGGCAAATTTCATATCTGAAAGGTACTTCATATCCCATCCAGATCCAGAAATAAGCATGATAGCCGCAGACATGGCAAACGACAGATATCAGCTAAGCAACTATCATTCAAAAACTCAGAAAATAATAACAGACGAAGAACGACTTTATGAACTTGTTCCCCGCCTGCTGACTGATTTTAAAATTTCGATTCTAAAAGAAGAGATGAAGCACACCATGCAAGCACTTAATAATCCGGAAATAGCATCCGACCCTCAAAAATGCTCAGAGATTATGCTGCGCTTCAAAGACCTTACTGAGACACAGAATATGATTCTGAAACGTGCCGGTGACAGAGTTACCAGCCTATATTGACAATTTGTTTACTGCTGATGCAACATTAACAAACATACTATCAATAAATCACATTATGGTTATTATCGGTTATTTCTAATCAAGTTCATAAATTCCTCACGGGTTTTAGCTTGATTGAATGCACCGGTAAAATCAGAAGTAGTTGTTACAGAATTCTGTTTCTCAACACCTCTCATCTGCATGCACATGTGTTTAGCCTCAACCACCACCATAACACCAAGAGGATTAAGAGTTTCCTGGATGCACTCCTTTATCTGAAGTGTCATTCTTTCCTGAACCTGCAAACGGTGAGAGAATATATCAACAACTCTCGCAATCTTGCTCAAACCTGTTATATAGCCATTAGGGATATAAGCTACATGCGCCTTTCCATAAAAAGGAAGCATGTGATGTTCACATAGAGAGAAAAAATCTATATCCTTAACAATAACCATCTGACTATATTCCTCTTGAAACTTTGCAGCATTAAGCACTGCTTTTGGATCCATTTCATAACCGCGTGTTAAAGTCAGCATAGCCTTAGCAACACGCTCAGGAGTTTTCACCAATCCCTCTCTTTCGGGATCTTCACCTAATAAAGCCAAGATTTCTCTGTAATGAGTCATCAACTTCTGGACCTTTTCTTCAGGCCAGTTCATCAAGTTTGTATCCATCATCTTATTCTATTGGTATATTAATTTGTTCGCGCACTATTGCCACTTCTTTGAAATCACCTGTAGCCTTGAGTTGTCTCATTGCTACATGGGCTTCCTCTATACTCTTATAGTCGCCCACTCTACACAGCCAGCGAGGAGGCTGAAAAAATGTATACACCGGCATGTCGGGAAATTTCTCTTTAACCCTTTCTGCTACTTTTCCGGCCTCATTCATTGCCTGACGTGAGTTATTCCCGGCATAAACCTGAACACGATAGCCGCGTGTTTTTATTGTATTATGCGCTTCTGTTGCGGTTGTTCTTACAAACCTCTTACCAATAAGTTGGGTTATCTGTGCATCTTGATTTACTGTAACCCTACCCTGACCCGGAACATTAGTCTGCAGACTTTCAACAATAGTGGTCTGAGCAGAAGCTACACCAGCAGAAACAGCAAAAAATAAAGAGAGTAGATATTTCATCATACCGATAGAATTTATAAAAAGGAAATTTAAATAGACAGTATCCTGTAAAAGAACTTGATTACAGGATACTGCCGTAAAAAGTTTATTCACGCATACAGCTAATGCTGTTCAATTATTTGAATGCGTCGATGATACCTTTGAAGTCAGCAACTTTCAAAGCAGCACCACCAATCAAACCACCGTCAACATCAGGATTTGCGAACAATTCCTTAGCGTTAGATGGTTTGCAGCTACCACCGTAAAGGATAGAAGTATTATCAGCAACTTCCTGACCATACTTAGCAGCAACCAAAGAGCGGATGTGTGCATGGATTTCCTGAGCCTGTTCAGGAGTAGCAGTCTTACCTGTACCGATAGCCCAAACTGGTTCGTAAGCCAAGATTACTTTACCGAAATCTTCAGCAGACAAAGAGAATACAGAAGCCAACTGAGCTTCTACTACTTCATTCTGTTTGTTAGCTTCACGTTCTTCAAGAACTTCACCGATACAGAAGATTGGCTTCAAGTTGTTAGCCAAAGCAAGTTTAACTTTTTCTTCAAGGATTTCTACTGTTTCGTGATAGTAAGCACGACGTTCAGAGTGACCAAGGATTACATACTGAGCACCTGTAGAAGCTACCATTTCAGCAGAAACTTCACCTGTATATGCACCAGAAACCTTATCTGCACAGTTTTCTGCACCAACACCGATGATAGAGCTGTCTACCAATGGAGTTACAGAAGCAAGGTGAATAAATGGAGTACAGATGATTACATCACAATTTGGTTTGTCTGCAACCAAAGCTTCGTTCAATTCTTTAGCCAAAGCGATACCTTCTTGCAGGTTCTTGTTCATTTTCCAGTTTCCTGCTACAATGTTTTTTCTCATTTTGTTAATTATTTAAATGGTTAAATATATAAAAAATGTTTATATTCAGTCATTCTCAAAAGACTACATATTTTTATTATATATAATCTTTCTACTTATAAATCAAATAATATCTAATGTATACGCATCATGGGTTTACATTATTATCTGCATCATCTGATGGCTTAAGTCTCTTTCTTTTCTGAAATGCAATCCAAAGCAAGTCTACAACAGTCAGCAGTAATAACGGTCCAAAATACCATAATAACATTCTTCCCACCTTATAACCTATTGTATCTTCTCCTATCTGTCCGAGAGAAATACCATCAAGGGCACCGGTAAGCTGATACTCATCAGGCAGGGAATTATTGCTCCATTTTCTAATCACCACCCCATTCTTAAGTAACAATACTCCCGGGTTCGATCTTATCATTGTCTTTAGAGTAATTTCATCTAAAGTTGCAAACGGATATTCGGCTCCGGTATAATCCTGCCATTTTGCAATTGCTTCATCAGAAGAGGCTGTTACACAATAAAAAGGATAACCATGATCTGCCGCATAATCATACAATTCATTTATCAAATCCATCGAGCCGTCGTCTGCAGTTTCGAGCCATGGAGAAACGAGCAGAAATGCATAATCAGCATCAAGTATATCCTGAGTTATATCAATTCCATCTTCATTAGAAACTATTATGAAATCCTTAATAGGAGGTTCATAACCCTTTTCCTTAAGAACGGTTCTCGACTCAACAAACTTCCAAGTAGAATCATTAGGGAAATTATCTATTGTGAAATCTTTTTTTACCCCATCCTTCTGGTAGGTAAAGATTGTTTCATATACAGGAAGTTTCTCACCCTCGGGAACCTCCATTCCCTTTTTAATGTCGGCCCCTATATGATAAGGTCTGAAATCAAAAACCGGAAGGTGACTGAGCGTAAAATACGTAAAAAGGAAAATAAATACGGTGCTGTAAAGAGCTACAAGCCAGTCAACTTTATCTGTTACAACCTTAAAGATATATTTTCTTTTTACAAACACCGATACCGATGCTATAAGAAGAAGAACATTTTTCCAGAAGGTTTCCCAGTTTGAAAGTAAGACAGCATCACCAAAACAGCCGCAATCTGAAATAGGATTTGTAAGAGCCAGCCAAAGAGTTAACGGAGTCATGAAAAGCATGAAGAGCAAGTTTACCACGGTAGCCAGCCTGCGCCTTATGCCAAACAGAAAATAAGAGCCAAGGGTAAACTCCACAATAGCCATAATCCAGGCTCCAATATAAGGGAAGAAACCACTGTTCCACTCTGCAAAGCCCCATGCCTCGAGATAGTCCTGTATCTTATAGACTGTCCCCATAGGGTCGTTTGCCTTTACGAAACCTGAGAATATGAGTACGAAAGCAAGCAAAAACCTGCAAACATTAACCCATACAACTGTAGCCTTATGTAAATACTTATTCTCCAAATTCAAGTTTGATTAATCCAAAAACAGAATAATTTATCATATCCATATAATTGGCATCTATGCCTTCAGAAACAAGAGTTTCACCACTGAGTTCCTCTATCTGCTTAGTTCTGTATATTTTCATAAGAATCAAGTCTACATATGAAGAAACTCTCATACTACGCCATGCTTCATCATAGTCGTGGTTCTTTGCAAGCATAAGTTCCAAAGCCTTTTTGGCATACTTATCATACATTTCGAGAGCTTTATTCTCACTCATATCATCGGTTTCGGCATATCCGAGTTCAAGCTGGATAAGACCAATGATTCCATAATTCACTATAGCTATAAATTCAGAGCGTATACCCTCATCAACCAAAGCTACACCTTTAACTTGAATACTTCTTATACGATTGGCCTTAATGAAAATCTGGTCGGTAACCGACATAGGCCTCATAATTCTCCATGCCGCACCATAATCGTGCAACTTCTTTGCATATAAATCACGGCAAATTGCAATAACATGCTCAAACTGTTGTTTCGTATCTCTCATAAACAATCATGAATATGTGGCAAAGTTACTTATTTTTCGTCTAAGCACATAATAAAAAAGGCGGAAAGATGTCTCTTTTCCGCCTTTTTTATATATATAATACAATTTAAATATCACGAGCAACGCAGAACCTGTCCGATACGCAGAGTAGTATTTCTCTTAATACCATTCATCTGACATAGTCTGTCTATAGATACATGATACTTTCTTGATATAGCACCAAGAGTATCACCTTTCTTGATCTTATGATACTTGATAGAACCTGAAGAAGCTGAACCGCTATCCTTAGAATCAGAAGAGGCTACAAGTTGCTTCATATCACCTTTCTTCAAGGCTGCAAGAGCACGTGTACGCTGATATGGATACATATTTGCTCCCTTGATAAACAGATAGCTGTCTGCTACGATATCCTGTTTAGGGAAATCGAAAAGGAATTCAGGATTGATAACCTGTCCCAACAAACGTGTTTCGAAGTGAAGATGAGACCCTGTAGAACGACCTGTATTACCTCCAAGACCAATCACATCACCGGCCTTCACAAATTCATCTTCTTTCACAAGCTGTTTTGAGAGATGACCATAAATAGTTTCAAGTCCGTTATCATGACGAATCACAACATATTTACCATAGCCTCCGCGTTCATATCTTACGATACGCACTCTACCGTCGAATGCAGCACGTATAGTATCACCTATATATACCTTAATATCAAGGCCATTATGCATACGACGCCAGCGTGGTCCGCACTTTGAAGTAATTTTTGTGTGAGTTGTCGGCATGTAAAATCCGGTAAGATCAATCCTGAAGGTATCAGGTACCGTTACAGACTTTCCATAAGCATGAACTCTGTCATTGCTCCATTCTGGATAAAGAGAATAAGCAGGATAGAATGCCTGCTCTGCTTCAATCTGGCGTATCAAAGCCAGAGAGTCAACTGATTTCAGCTTTCTGTCGATAGGAGCCTGTCGTGCTATCAAATCCTGGCCAGCTACACTTACACTTACCATAGCCAAGGCTGCTACCGCTGCTGTTCTGAGAAATTTTAAAATCATTATACTTAAATATTTTTCTGTGAACATCCCTGATTTGGCAAAAAAAATAAAAGAATTACCTCACCATGAGAATGCCATATCTGGTTTAAATTAAACTATTCTGAACAAAAAATCTGCGTAAAGATAGCTTTTTTTGCCTTTTAACCAAAGGCAATTAACTATTTTTCAAGTATTTTCATACAGAAATCATGAACAAAATCCATATATATGTTACACAACATATAAAACACAGACAAAGCCTAATTATTCTTTAACAAAGCGACCTTCTCTCCACCTATATACCAAAGGCTTATCAGAAACATATTTCTTCAGTTCCTCTGCCGATTCCTTATCGAGATAATCTGGAGTGGTAAAATAAAATGAAATTATATTATCCGATAAAGAAAGTTCGGCCTTTATTAAAGACATATCCGCTTTATTTGCCACATCTCCTATAGAATCGGGTGAAGTAATATAAAAATCATTCTGTTCAGGAAATTTAAGGAACTTCTCAGAAGGCAGTTCTTTCCAGTCTGTAGAATAAAATTTTATATCACTATCTGCAGCTGGAGCCTTGAATGTTCTTACAAGACATATTACTTTTACAGAATCATTTACTGGCAGTAATTTCATTTCTTCAGATGAGACAGAGGTTGTATTGATTTTCAGATAATCATTGGTAAGCTCCAGCATTTCAGAGTTTCCACCAAAACGGTTCTTTACCTCAGCCTTCATGTCACTTGCCAGAAAATCAGCGAAATCCTGACGGTTAACTTTTGTCAGCAATGGTGATATAGAATCTGGCATTCCTATAAACAGCGTATTTATATCCTGTGCATTGGCATTAACAAACCCCACAATAGCTATAATAAACAATATTTTTCTAATCATATTTTTCCTCATATACAATAAATATTTTTTGAATGTTTAAAATCGGGCTATAGCTATAACTCATAGCAAAAGCATGCCAAAGATACGTATTAATTAATATAGATTCAAACAAATACAGACTCTAAGTCTATTGTTTAACTATAGTTTGCGTTTCTGACAATCAGTAGGACTTTCACCAAAATACTCTTTAAAACATTTTGTAAAATATGATGGAGAAGAGAAACCTACTTCGTATGCTATCTCAGATACATTCTTATCTGATGTAGATATAAGAGCATTTGCCTTATTAAGACGTGCTATTCTGAGAAGCTCATTAGGAGTATATCCGGTAAGTGATTTCGTCTTTCTGTACAACTGCACTCTGCTGAAGCCTATTTTCTCTCCCATTTCCTCAACACTGAAATCCGGATTACTAAGATTTTTATCTATCAGCTCCCTCAAACTGTCCACAAACCCTTTATCCGTTTCCGGAAGTGGTTCGGCATTTATCACAGATTTATCGGCAAAGAAGTTCTGCAGTCGTTTGTGATTATCAAGAAGATTCTGCAAACGCACCAGTAAGAGTTTTGCACTAAATGGTTTAGAAATATACGAATCAGCACCACATTCATACCCTTTAATTTTCTGTTCGTCGACAGAATAAGCAGTAAGCATCATTACCGGTATATGAGAAGTACGCTGTTCCGATTTTAGTTTCTTACAGCATTCCATACCATCCATAACAGGCATCATTACATCACAAATTATTATATCCGGTACATATTTAATGGCAAGTTTCAATCCTTCTGCACCATTAGATGCTTCTATCACAGAATATTTTTCTTCCAGAAGAATCTTTACGTAATCTCTTACATCCTGATTATCATCTATTACAAGAACCAGTTGAGTACTTTCATGAGAAATACATTCATCATCTGAATAATCTTGCATCAAATTATCTGTCTCACTTTTTTCCCTGACTTCCGATAAAATGCCATGCGATGAGGAAGTTGTAAGAACATTTCTTTTCGCTCCATTTCCATCAGATGATTTATGGTCATAGGCATCATCATCAGTTTCACAATGCAGTTTATGTATTTCTGAGACTGAGATATTTTCCTGTGCAGCCATCAGCACTGCTCCTTCCTTGAGATTATTGAGCAAAGCTTTTCTCTCTACAGAGCCGGACACTTCACCATCCTGGAATACAGGTATTATAATAGAGAATAAAGTTCCGTTGCCTTGTGAGCTTTCTACAGAAATATTTCCACGATGCATTTCAACAAAGGCCTTTACAAGTGCTAGTCCAATTCCTGAGCCGGCATGATGTACATCTATCTGATAGAAGCTTTCAAAAATATGCTTCACATGATCTGCAGGCATACCAACTCCTGTGTCTGAGAACTTTATACATATACAATCTTCATCTGCCTCATTTTTCACTTTCGACAAGCATACTGATACCTTTCCGCTTTCTGGTGTAAATTTAAAGGCATTCGACAAAAGATTATAAGTTACACGTTCCATCATTTCGGCATCGGCAATTATCATATAAGCATCGGCAGTATTATCACCATTTGCATCTACTGTAAGCTTAAACTGAATATGTTTTCTGTAGGCCAGTGTTCTAAAAGCTTCAGTCCATTCCGAGAGTCCCTTACTAATATCAAACTTCGACAAATGCATCTCCAATTTGCCGTTTTCAAACTTTCTGAAGTCCATTATCTGATTGATAAGACGAAGCAAGACTGTAACATTTTTATGTATAATATTCAGCAGGAACCTGTCGTTGGAAGATATTGTTGTACTTTCTAAAAGTCTGTCCACCGGATCTGCTATAAGCGTAAGTGGAGTACGGAAATCATGTGACACATTAGTAAAGAAAGACAGCTTGGCATGAGTAGCATCTTCAAGTCGTTTTGACAATTCAATAAGCTGGTCACGCTGGTCCTCAAGCTTTGTTTTCTGTTCCTTAAGTTTATCCCTTTGCTCTTCCAATTGATCACGCTGCTCTTCGAGTTTGTCTCTCTGCTCCTGCAACTGATTTTTCTGCTGTTCCAACAAATCCCTTTGTTTCTCAAGCTGCGACTTTTGGTTCGACAATTCGGTATTCAGTCTGATTTTTGTCCAATATGCTCTTACTACAAAGAACAACAATACGGATGCAAGAATAAGAATAACAATACAAGCATATAAGAACATTCTTTGTGCAGAATATCGCAAGAAATAAGTATCTAATTTTTCGTTCAATACCCCTATCTTCTCATCCAATGTATTAATATGTATATTCTGCATTTGCATGATTCTTGCATTCGAGGCATTTACAAGAGCTGTAGACATAAGATTCTCGCGTGAATAATCTTCTCCCTTAAGTATAGCCATCGCAACCTGCATAACCTTATCACCTCCTGTAGGATAAATAAATGTTGCATCCAATATTCTTTTACTTACAAGTTCTACACCAAGGTTTTCGCCCGACAAAGCATCGACACCAACAAAAAGCATTTCTTTCTCTCGTCCGTATTTCTTTGCAGCTTCGTATGCTCCCGCTGCCATAGGATCATTCTGCGCAAAAACCAGATCTATATCTTTGTAATGATTAAGAATGGTATCGAATGCAGATGTAGCATGGTCACGAAGCCAACCTGCATCGGCCGAAGCTATTATTTGAACCATCTTGCATGAATCTATTATTTCCATCATTCCCTTTTGTCGTTCAAATGCTGGAGTAGAACCTTTCGAGCCTGTAAGTTCCACAACTTTCCCGCTACCTTTCAAACGATTAACAATATAGATACCAATCTGACGGCCAATATCATAATTATCAGCTCCTACAAAAGCAGAATATTTGTCAGACAAAATTTTTCTATCAACCATTACTACAGGTATCCCCATATTATAAGCTTTCTCAACAACTGGTGTTATTGCTTTTGCTTCATTTGGAGAAACTACAATCAAATCAACCTTCTTTGCAATAAAGTCCTCAATATCCGAGATTTGCTTTTCATTACTATCTTTTGCTGTCTTTATTATGACCTCTGCCTCAGGATAGAACAGTGCTTCGCGCATAATCTCTCTATTCATTCTGTTACGCCACTCATCATCACTACACTGAGATACACCTATAACGAACTTATGTTCGGGAGAAGAACATGAAGAAGCAAGAGAAAGCAGAATAAGTAAAAATACTGATAATATAAAGTGAATTTTTACAAGTGGGAAATGAAGTGTAAACCTCATTAAATATTGTATGTTTAGAATTAAATTTAATTTCATATATAAATTCTACTAATAAGCTTATTTTCAAGAATCAACAAAAAGATATAATACATTCAGATTATCTGTTCAATGTAAGAGAAGCCAGTATGTAATATATGCAAACTTACAAAAAATCCATTAAACGGACAATAAAGTAAACAAATTACAACATGTAAATGTTATATTTGCATAAACAAAACATTAAAATCATGCTTACATTCATATCGTGTGCCAAAACAATGACTGCACGCTCAAAGGTTAAAGTACCGTCAACATCAATACCACAATTCGAGAATATAGCAAAAGAAAATGCTATAGCTATGTCTGAATTAAATACTGAAGAACTTACTAAATCACTGCATATAAGCTCCAAACTGGCCTCCGAAAACAAACTTAGATATATGGATTTCTTTTCGGAAAACAATAATGGACTTCCAGCTATCTTATCGTATACAGGAATGGTTTTCAAAAGAATCTCTCCTGAAAGCTTTACTGCCGATGATTTCAACTATGCACAGTCACACCTGTTTATAACATCTTTTCTATATGGCTTGCTCAGACCTCTTGACTCGATAAAAAACTACCGTCTCGAAGGAAATATTAAACTTCACATTCACAACGGTAAATCCATGTTTGATTTCTGGAAACCAGTCCTCACTGATTATTTTATTGATGAAATAAAGAAACAGGGAGGAGTTCTGATTAATCTTGCAAGTGGTGAAATGAAAGATTTGTTTGATTGGGAAAGATTGAAAAAGAATGTAGAAATCATTACTCCGGAATTTTATACAATTAAGAATGGAAAACCTACCACAGTGGTAATATATGCAAAAATGTGCCGGGGTGAAATGACCCGATTCATCATAAAGAACAGAATAGAAAATCCTGAACAACTCAAATCTTTCGAGTGGGAAGGCTTTTGCTTTAAACCTGAAATGAGCACAGACAAAAAAATGGTATTTTGTATGGAATGAAAGCCTGTAGTGTACTAAATAAGTTGACACAAATTATTTAGTAACATGCGTGAATATAA
>artificially_reared_2__coassemble_427_pt1 | contig 22731 bp, 20 predicted proteins | sample artificially_reared_2__metabat2_high_PE_035 | metagenome-assembled genome bin artificially_reared_2 | reverse complement strand
TCATCATTAATCCTTTTTTTATTATTTGCAATGTGGAATCGTGGAGACGCTTACGTTCCTTTACAAAAATTAACAAATAAAAGATAACCCTTGTAAATTTCTTATTTATAGCGTATTAGGTCTTGTTGCTAAGGGTTTGTTTCAAAAAATATCTATAGTGAGACAAGTGGAATTTTTGAAACAAATTAAACAAAATTCCTTTTCATTCCAGTACGCATTTCGCGATTCTACCTTATGTTCTTGTGTCACCCGAATTTTCTATGCAATTTAGAAGAAACAGAAACTATCTACAAAGATATTCACTACACATAACACATAAAATATAACTATAAATATAGCTCATAAAATATAACCATAAATACAATTATAAATTCGACCATAAATATAACCATATATAACCATAAATACGGCCATTAATTCAAACCTGACAGCAAATAACTATAGGAACAATCTATATTTATCCTTATATATACTCATAGCCCACCCTTTTTATCAAGATAACACATGTCTTTTAAAATTTTTTATCCTTTAATGTGTATATATTAGAAAAAAGTTAATATCTTTGCAGCATTAAAATAAACAAACTTTTTATTAACATTATTTTCTATGAGAAAACTCAGCAAATTAATCTTAGCATTATGCGCATTGGTTTCTGTTTCTTGCGCATCTCAGCCTAAAGAAGAAAAGTTAGTCTCAGAATATGGCACTGCATGGCACTGGGACAAAGGTACAATCGTAGTTGACACTCCAGAACGTCCTGCCGGTCAGGAACATGCTCTTGGACTTACAGTTCCTAAAATGGAAGTTGTAAGAGTTGGTTTCGTTGGTCTTGGTATGCGCGGACCTGGTGCAGTATCACGCTTTACTTACATTCCTGGTGTTCAGATTGTAGCTCTTTGCGACTACGAAAAAGAACGCGCTGAAAAATGCCAGAATATCCTGAAGAATGCAAGCATGCCTAAAGCTGATATCTATTATGGCGAAGAAGGATACAAAGAATTGTGTAAACGCGATGATATCGACTTGGTTTACATTGCTACAGACTGGGCTCACCACTTCCTGGTAGCTAAATGCGCTCTTGAAAATGGTAAGAATGCCGCAATCGAAGTTCCATCTGCAATGAACCTTAACGAATGCTGGGAACTTATCAATCTTAGTGAAAAGAACCGCAAGCACTGTATGATTCTTGAAAACTGCTGCTACGACTGGTTCGAAATGAACTCATTGAATATGGCTCAGAACGGTGTATTCGGTGAAGTTATCCGTGCTCAGGGTGCTTATATCCACAATCTTGACGAATTCTGGCCTTACTACTGGAAGAATGGTCAGGAAGATAAATTGGGATGGCGCTTGCGTTACAACAAGGATCACAGAGGTGACGTATATGCTACTCACGGACTTGGCCCTGTTGCTCAGGCTCTTGACATTCACCGTGGCGACCGTCTTACTACTCTTGTTGCTATGGATACTAAGTCTGTACACGGTAAAGCTCTTGTTGAAAAAGCAACTGGTGAAAAATGTGATAACTTCCGTAATGGTGACCATACTACAACTCTTCTTCGTACAGAAAATGGTAAGGTTATCGAAATACAGCACAATGTAATGAACCCTCAGCCATACAACCGTCTTTATCAGTTGACTGGTACTAAAGGTTTTGCAAACAAATATCCTGTAGAAGGTTATGCTCTTGACGCTAATCAGTTGAATGCTTCTGGTGTTCAGCCTAAAGTTGACAACTTGAGTTCTCATGGATTCCTTCCTGAAAATGAAATGAAGGCTTTGGTTGAAAAATATCAGCACCCTATCTTGAAGAAATACGGTGAAATGGCTAAAGAAGTTGGTGGTCACGGTGGTATGGACTTCATCATGGACGCTCGTCTTGTATACTGTCTGCAGAATGGTTTGCCATTGGATATGGATGTATACGACTTGGCTGAATGGTGCTGTCTTGCAGAACTTGGAACATTGTCAATGGACAACAATTGCGCTGCAGTTGCTATACCTGACTTTACTCGCGGTCACTGGAACGACGTAAAAGGTTACAAACACGCATATGCAAGTCCTGAAGCAGAAGCTGCTGCTGAAAAAGCTGCTAAAGAATTTACAGCTAAACTTAAAGAACAGGGAGCTAAAGAATGGGCTGCTGAAAAATAATGGAATCATATAATATCGACTTTTAAACAGATAAATATCACTCAACTCTTATTATTTGTTTATAGTTGGTTTTATTCCCAAACATAAATATGTAAAAAACCATATCTCAAGATTAGCAGATAATCTTAGGATATGGTTTTTTACATATTTATACTTACCCCATATTATAGAATTACGGGATTTATATTAACATAAAAATTACCATATAAATTAAAGGCTGCAAGGAACATCTATATAAGAATTATTCCATGCAGCCTTTAATTTATATTACAATAACGATTTTCTCCAATCTGTTATTTTTTCTAAGCTTCTGTTTTGTTATCTTTTTCGCGAATCTCTACCCTTCTGATCTTTCCACTTATGGTTTTAGGCAGTTCATCTACAAATTCCACTACTCTCGGATATTTATAAGGAGCCGTAACCTTCTTTACATGGTCCTGAAGTTCTTTTATCAAAGCCTCGCCAGCCTTATCCTTATAATCCTTGGCAAGAATTATTGTTGCCTTTACTACCTGTCCGCGTATTTCATCAGGTACACCGGTAATAGCACATTCTACTACTGCCGGATGAGTCATCAAAGCACTTTCCACTTCAAAAGGGCCTATACGGTAACCGGAACTTTTTATAACATCATCGGCACGGCCTACAAACCAGTAATATCCGTCTTCATCACGCCAAGCTACATCACCTGTATAATATACGCCATCATGCCAGGCTTCGCGAGTGAGTTCCGGAGCACGATAGTATTCCTTAAACAATCCAAGAGGTTTTCCTTTATCAGTTCTCACTACTATCTGTCCCTGTTCACCATCTTCAGCCTTACGTCCGTCAGGTTTTATCAAATCAATATCATACTGAGGATTTGGGACTCCCATACTACCTGGTTTAGGCTCCATCCAAGGGAAAGTTGCCAAAGTCAAAGTTGTTTCTGTCTGTCCGAATCCTTCCATCAGACGTATTCCTGTTATTTTAAGGAATGTTTCGTATACTGAATAATTAAGAGCCTCACCAGCAGTAGTACAATATTCCAGTGAAGACAAGTCGTACTTGGTAAGATCTTCACGTATAAGGAATCTGTAAATTGTAGGAGGCGCACACAGTGAAGTTATCTTATAATCATGGATTTTCTGCAGTATATCTGCCGGAGTGAACTTTTCATGATCGTACACAAATACTGTTGCACCGGCAATCATCTGTCCGTAAAGTTTTCCCCACACAGCCTTACCCCAACCGGTATCTGCAATGGTAAGATGAAGACTATCTTTATGAAGATTATGCCAGAAGCTGCCGGTTACTATATGTCCCAAAGGATAAGTAAAGTCGTGTGCCACCATCTTTGGTTCTCCGGTTGTACCCGAAGTAAAGTACATCAGAGAAATATCATCATTTGTATTAGCCAACTCTGGGCGCACAAATGGAGCAACATTGTCTATACCTTTATGAAAATCTTCAAATCCTTCCGGAATATGAGGGCCCACACTTACAAGTTTCTCTACCGAAGGTGAATCAGGCATGGCGTCGATGATATGGTTTGTTATAACATCTTCGCCAGCCGCAACTATCATTTTTATGGTTGCAGCATTGCATCTGTAAACTATATCTTTCTTAGTAAGAAGGTGAGTTGCAGGGATTACTACAGCGCCGAGTTTATGGAGTGCTATTATAGAATACCAGAATTCATAACGGCGTTTCAGGATGAGCATAACCTTATCACCACGGCCAATACCTAAGCTTTGGAAATATGAAGCGGTCTGGTCTGTATATTTCTTCAAGTCGGCATAAGAAAAGTGTATACATTCACCTTTATCATTAGTCCATAAGATAGCTTCTTTATCAGGAGCCTCAGCAGCCCATGCATCAACCACATCATATCCGAAATTGAAGTTTTCGGGTACTTCTATCTTAAAATTCTTCTTGAAATCCTCTTGAGAGGTAAAATGAGTCTGTTTTACAAATCTCTCTAACATATCAATTGTTATATTTGTATTGATTATTGCATTACTATTGCTAAGAAACGTACATTATTGCCGTCGAGGGCTTTCATGCCGTGTGGAAGTGATGAATCGAAATAAAGACTGTCGCCTTGATTCAATATCAACTCCTTGCCATTTATGTTAAGTTGCAGACGTCCCTCAAGTACCATATTAAATTCCTGGCCTGGATGGGCATTATAATAAATTGGAGTTGACTCCGGTTTTGGTTCAACTGTCACTATAAAAGGATCGGCAATTCTGTTCTTGAATCCGGAAGCAAGTGATTCATATTTATAGGCTTTTGTACGCTCTATAGATATACCAGTTCCCCTACGTGTAAGGAAATATGCATTCATACGTGGTTCTTCTCCAAACATAAGTTCATCGAGAGAGACACCAAAGTGTGTGGAAATCTTCTGCAAAGTGCTTACCGACAAGTCTGTTTCACCACTCTCCATTGCTTCGTATTGTTCTACAGGAATACCTATCTGAGAAGCTACCTGGGCAGTCGTTAATTCCAAAGCATCGCGTAATCCTTGAAGACGCATTGCTATTTGTTTAATCTGTTCATCCATAGTTATCAAATATTTTGCCACAAATGTACTAAAAATTCTAACATTATGATATTTATTCCAAATATAAATAATCATAATGTATAATATATGGTTGTCCGTGAAGTCCTATTATTTCTCTTGCTTCGGAAGAAGACATATTTACCTTACCTATTCCAAGCTGAGTTCCATCGTTACTTAAAATCTTTACTATGTCATCCTTCTCAAAATCACCGGAAATATATGTTACACCAACCGGCAGAATGCTTACAGCCTTGTCTCCTTTCAAGGCCTCAACTGCTTTTTCATTAAGACGTATCTCTCCTTTTGCAAACCCTCCGCTATGTGCTATCCATTTCTTCACACTTGAAACAACATTTCCGGCCGGTATGAAACGGGTAGAAACTGTATTATCCGGGTCAGAAAGAAGATTGACTAAGATATTATCGGTTTTTCCGTTGGCTATGAATACGGTAATGCCTTCATCGGCTACTTTACGGGCTATATTTGTTTTGGTAAGCATTCCTCCGCGGCCGAAACCGGATTTTTCCACACTAATGTAATCGGAAAGATCCTTACCGTGTTCTACCTCACGTATGACTTTCGTATCCGGTCTCGAAGGTGAACCGTCGAATATGCCGTCTATATTGCTCAGAATTATCAATGCCTGCATATCCATCATTGTAGCAATCAGTCCTGAGAGTTCATCGTTATCGGTAAACATAAGTTCTGTTACCGAAATTGTATCGTTTTCATTAACTATAGGAATTACACCATTATCGAGCATAACTCTCATACAGTTTCTCTGATTAAGATAATGACGGCGGGTGGAGAAGCTTTCTTTAGTAGTCAGTATCTGACCGACTGTAATCCCATGCTCCCTGAACAACTCGTAATATCTGTTTATAAGTTTGGCCTGACCTACAGCCGAAAACAACTGTCTGCTGTCTACACTGTCCAACTTTCTTGATGGCTTTATTTCACTCCGTCCGGAAGCAACCGCTCCCGAGGATATAAGTACAATCTCTACACCCGATTTATATAGTTCGGAAATCTGGTCGACCAATGACGACATGCGGGTGACATCAAGACTGCCATCCTTACGTGTAAGCACATTGCTGCCCACTTTTACGGCTATTCTTTTATATTTATATTCCATAAAATACTCTTAAAAAATACTTTTAAACACTCTTTTCAAAAATAATCACATTTCGCAAATATAGTCTTTTGAAATATTTGATTGCTGTAAATCAAGAAAAAAATACAAAAAATAAGATGCTTACATGATAAAAGAAGTTGTATGAAAATTATTACTTACCTTTGTGAAAATCTTAGTACAATAATTAACAGGTAAATTATCCAATAGATATCATATAATTCAACTTTCATGGTAAAAGCTATTTTTTTCGACATTGATGGAACATTGGTTTCATTCAAAACACATACCATTCCAGAGTCTACACGCAATGCACTAAAAGAGCTGAGAAAAAAAGGTATAAAACTTTTTATAGCAACAGGGCGTCCGAATCTTCTTATAAACAACTTGTGTGACTTGGAGTTCGATGGTTACATAACACTAAACGGCTCACATTGCTTTACTTCAAACAATGAGGATATTTATAAAGGTACAATCCCTGCCGATGATATTGAAAGAGTAATTGAATATCATAAAACGAATAATTATCCTTTTGTTTTTGTACATGACAACCAGTGGTTTATTACCAATATAGACAAATCGGTAGATGATATATGCAATCTTATAGAAATACCGGCTCCACCTGTTGCACCAATAGAAGAAGCCAGAGGAAAGGAAATACTTCAGATAATGGGATATTTTCCGGAATCTGCCGATGAGGAGATTTTCGGAAAGATACTTACTCATTGCGAGAGCATGAGGTGGCATCCGTTATTTGCAGATATAATATGTAAAGGAACCAGCAAGAGTAAAGGAATAGACGAGGTCATTAAATATTATGGTATAAAACTTGATGAAACTATGGCATTTGGTGACGGAGGAAATGATATTCCTATGCTCAAACATGCCGGAATTAGTGTTGCAATGGGAAATGCTTCTGATAAAGTGAAGGCAGCAGCACAATATGTTACAACCTCTGTAGATGATGATGGCATTTTAAATGCTCTGAAACATTTTAATGTATTATAAAATCGCTTAAAATCGCTGCAAATATTACAAAAATAACCGGAAACCAGGAATATGAACAAACGGTTGCTATATGACTATTGATTCTTTAAACAGTAATGAATGAATCAAACAATCATGTAACAACCGTTTGTTTATATTATACCCGTTTATATTATACTCGTTTATATTATATGATAAATAACATATTGTAATAAATTGTATTACACTGCTATTTCATATACAATTTGGCAAGATAATCATAGTGCTCTCCATCCTGAACCTTTTCTGCTACAAATCCAAACTGGGAAGCATAATATGAAAGTGTATCAAAATCTACATACAGCCATGGGAAAGAGTCTCCCTTTATCTGTTTATATTGCATGCTGAATTCCATCTCACCATAATAATCGGCAGCAAGATCTATAAGCATACTTCCGTCTTCGTCTTCAAAAAGATATCTCAAATCGCTTGAATCCATAAGGATATATCCATCAGGACTAAGCAACTGTTTCATCTTTGAAAAGAAATTCTCCATATTTGATAATTTCCCGATTATACCGGAACCGTTCATAAGCATAAGTATGGTATCATAGCTACCGGTGAACGAAGGATCGAACAAATCTGTCTGACTTGCCTTTATTCCACTCTCCTGCATTACCTTGACAGACAACGGCGAAATATCTATGGCTTCTACATCTTTACCCATATCGGCAAGGACTATACTATGGCAACCGCTACCGGCACCTACATCAAGAATTTTACCTTTCGACAGTCTGATTGCAGTCTTCTCAAGTTCGGGCATTTCATCAAACTCTCTGAATAGTGTCTCAACAGGAATCTCATCCTCTTCAAACTGTGGAGAAAAAACTCTTAGGCGTCCGGCCTGCCCTTTCTCAAAGTAGTCGTATATGGCAGCTCCCATAGGGTCTTTGGCTGCAACAAGCTTGTTGGTACTCATAAAACTCAATGAATATATTTATTTTAATTTTAATCCAGACTATATAAGACAATGTAATACTATTATAATATATAATTTGAATATAGAGTAATTACATTATCTGATACAAAGGTATGCAAACTACGCTTACTCATCAATAAATTGACATAGAAAGTTGCAAAAATGAAATACTTATTCGTTCTCTATGAGTATTTATGCATATACGAGCATTTTTTTTGAATAAAAACATAAAAAAATTAGATATTCTTGCATTAAATACAATTTTTTGCTGTAATTTTGCAGCAACAAAGAATAATTATACAATGAAGAGCAAAAGTAACAGGCTTGATGCCATAAAAATAATAATTTCGAGCAAAGAAATTGGTAGTCAGGAAGAATTATTGCAAGAATTGAGTAAGGAAGGTTTCAAACTTACTCAAGCAACTTTGTCAAGAGACTTGAAGCAATTGAAGGTTGCCAAAGCTGCAAGTATGAACGGCAATTATGTATATGTATTGCCTAATAATACTATGTATAAAAGAGTTTCCGATCCACCCGGTGCTTCGGAAATGATGCGTCACACAGGTTTTGTTTCTATAGAATTTTCGGATAATATTGCCGTAATAAAGACACGCCCCGGATACGCAAGCAGCTTAGCCTATGATATTGATAATCATGCCTTTCACGAGATAATAGGAACTATAGCCGGAGATGATACCATTATTTTGGTTATAAGAGCCAACTGTTCTCGTGCTGCTGTTATAAACTCTTTAAGCCAGATTATATCGAATATAAAACAAAGCAATATAACAAATATATTATAAACAAGAAGTTTATTTTAAAATATACAATAAAGAATAATGGACACCAATAAACAAATTGACGTAATGGTAGCCGACGCCTCTCATGAGGTTTATGTTGACAAAATTCTTGATACTATAAGAGAAGCTGCAAAAGTAAGAGGTACAGGTATCGCTGAACGTACTCACGAATATGTAGCTACAAAAATGAAGGAAGGCAAAGCTATTATAGCATTGTGCGGAGATGATTTTGCCGGATTTACTTATATTGAATCTTGGGGAAACAAACAGTATGTTGCGACTTCCGGACTTATCGTGCATCCTAAATACCGCGGTCTTGGTCTTGCCAAACGTATAAAGCATGCTTCATTTACTCTTTCACGTCTCAGATGGCCTAAAGCAAAAATATTCAGTCTGACTTCAGGAGCAGCTGTCATGAAAATGAATACAGAATTGGGATATGTTCCTGTTACATTCAATGAACTGACTGACGATGAAGCTTTCTGGAAAGGTTGTGAAGGATGTGTAAATCATGATATTCTGGTAGCAAAGAACAGAAAATTCTGTATTTGTACTGCTATGCTTTATGATCCTGCACTGCATACTGACGATAAAATTAATAACTTCTAATATTCATATATATAATAAAGCGGTTTATAGGTAAAACAGTTTATTACTGATAAAACAGTTTTACCGATAATTGCGAAATTATATTTTTTCAAAGAACATTTAAAATCTTACGATATATGGAAAAGAAAAAAGTGGTAGTCGCATTTAGCGGCGGTTTGGATACTTCGTTCACTGTTATGTATTTGGCTAAAGAAAAAGGCTATGAAGTTTATGCTGCCTGTGCAAATACCGGCGGTTTCAGCCCTGAACAGCTAAAACAGAACGAAGAGAATGCTTACAAGCTTGGTGCTAAGGAGTATGTTACACTCGACGTTACTCAGGAATATTATGAAAAGAGTCTGAAATTCATGGTATTCGGTAATGTATTGCGTAATGGTACTTATCCTATCTCTGTAAGCTCTGAACGTATATTCCAGGCTTTGGCTATCGCTCGTTATGCAAATCAGATAGGTGCTCATGCTATTGCACACGGATCTACAGGTGCAGGAAACGATCAGGTAAGATTCGATATGACTTTCCTTGTTATGGCTCCTGGAGTGGAAATTATTACTCTTACACGTGATATGGCTCTTAGCCGTGAATATGAAATCAATTATCTGAAAGAAAATGGTTTCGAGGCCGACTTCACTAAACTTAAATATTCATATAACGTAGGTATTTGGGGAACTTCTATCTGTGGTGGCGAAATTCTTGATTCTACTCAAGGTTTGCCTGAATCTGCTTATCTTAAACAAGTTGAGAAAACAGGTACTGAAGAGCTTAGAATAGAATTCAAGAAAGGTGAAATCTATGCTGTAAACGGTGAGGTATTCGACGATAAGATTAAGGCTATACAGAAAGTTGAAGAAATTGGTGCCGCTTACGGAATAGGTAGAGATATGCACGTAGGAGATACTATTATAGGTATTAAAGGACGTGTGGGATTTGAGGCTGCAGCTCCTATGATTATCATTGGCGCTCATAAGTTCCTCGAAAAATATACATTGAGTAAATGGCAGCAGTATTGGAAAGATCAGGTAGCCAACTGGTATGGTATGTTCCTTCACGAAAGTCAGTATCTTGAACCTGTAATGAGAGATATTGAGGCTATGCTGCTCGAATCTCAGAGAAATGTTAACGGTACTGCTATCCTTAAACTTCGCCCTTATGGTTTCGAGACTGTAGGTGTGGATTCTAAAGACGACCTTGTAAAGAACAAATTCGGCGAGTATGGTGAAATGCAGAAGGGTTGGACTGCCGATGATGCCAAAGGCTTTATCAAAGTTCTTTCTACACCGCTTCGTGCTTATTATGCTAACCATAAAGATGAGGAGAATATATGATTAAGGCAGGGATAATAGGTGGAGCAGGTTATACTGCCGGCGAACTTATACGTTTGCTTATAAATCATCCGGAAGTGGAAATTTCTTTTGTGAACAGTACAAGTAATGCCGGAAATAAAATTACTGATGTACATGAAGGACTGTATGGAGAGACTGATCTGGTATTTACCGACGAGCTTCCTCTCGAATCTATTGATGTTCTCTTCTTCTGTACAGCTCATGGTGATACAAAAAAATTCATCGAGAGTCATAATATCCCAGAAGACCTGAAGATTATTGACTTGTCTATGGATTACAGAATCAAGAGCGATGATCATGATTTTGTTTATGGTTTGCCTGAACTGAACCGACGCACTATTTGCCATAGTAAACACGTTGCCAATCCGGGATGTTTCGCTACATGTATTCAGCTTGGGTTGCTTCCTCTGGCCAAACATCTTCTGCTTAATGATGATGTTATGGTAAATGCTATTACAGGTAGTACAGGAGCTGGCGTGAAACCGGGAGCTACAAGTCACTTCAGCTGGCGTAATAATAATATGAGTGTATATAAGCCTTTCTCTCACCAGCATGTTCCTGAAATCAAGCAGTCTTTAAAGCAACTTCAGAATAGTTTTGATGCAGAAATTGATTTCTTGCCTTATAGAGGTGATTTTGCTCGAGGTATATTCGCCACTATAGTGGTTAAAACAAAAGTTGAGCTTGATGAAGTTAAAAAAATGTATGAAGACTATTATGCCGAAGATTCGTTTGTTCATATCATAGACAAGAATCTTGACTTGAAACAGGTAGTCAATACCAACAAATGTCTTATTCATCTCGAAAAGCATGGCGACAAGCTGCTTATCATATCATGTATAGATAATCTGCTGAAAGGAGCAAGCGGTCAGGCTGTACATAATATGAACCTTATGTTCAATCTTGAAGAAACTGTTGGCTTGATGCTCAAGCCTTCGGCTTTCTGACCATAATATATTTATATTGGGGGGCTTGTAAAATACTCCTGAAACTTTTTAATTACCCCTGCTACAGTTTTGTAGAAGGGGTAATTTTGTTTGGTTGATGTTTGATTTATTTTTTGGTTAAACATATTCCGGACCTTATAATTTACTATCTTTATAATCATTAGAAAAACTATAAAACATTATAATATGAAACTGTTTGATGTTTATCCTTTATTCGATGTGAACATCGTAAAAGGAAAAGGCTGTCACGTATGGGATGACAAAGGAAACGAGTATCTTGATCTCTATGGCGGACATGCGGTTATCTCTATAGGACATGCTCATCCTCACTATGTAGAAGCTGTAAGCAGTCAGGTAGCGAAACTGGGCTTTTATTCAAACTCTGTAATTAACACTCTTCAACAGGAGGTAGCCAACCGTCTTGGTGCATTGTCGGGATATGATGACTATCAGCTTTTCCTTATAAACTCAGGAGCAGAAGCCAACGAAAATGCATTGAAACTGGCTTCTTTCTATAACGGACGTACAAAGGTTATTTCTTTTGCAAAGGCTTTCCATGGCCGTACTTCATTGGCTGTAGAAGTAACAAACAATCCAAAGATTATTGCTCCTATAAACAATAACGGACATGTAACATACTTGCCTCTTAATGATACAGAAGCTATGAAAGCTGAGTTGTCAAAAGGTGATGTATGCGCTGTGATTATAGAAGGTATACAGGGAGTGGGCGGTATACAGATTCCTACAACAGAGTTCCTTAAAGAACTGCGTAATGCCTGTGATGCCAATAATACTGTTCTCATACTTGATGAAATACAGTCGGGTTACGGACGTAGCGGTAAATTCTTTGCTCACCAGTTCTCTGATATACGTCCAGATATGATTACTGTTGCCAAAGGTATAGCCAACGGATTCCCAATGGCTGGGGTACTTATCAGTCCAAAATTCGAACCTGTATACGGCCAGCTTGGTACTACATTTGGCGGAAATCATCTTGGTTGTGCTGCTGCTATTGCCGTTCTTGATGTTATGAAAGAGGAAGGTCTGATAGAAAATGCGGCAAAAGTAGGTTCTCATCTTATGGAGGAGTTGAAATCATTCAAGGGAATAAAGGAAGTACGTGGACGTGGCCTTATGATTGGTCTTGAGTTTGAAGAGCCTATTAAGGATATACGCCGCAAACTTCTGTTCGAAGAAAAGGTATTTACAGGAGTCAGCGGAACAAATGTAATCCGTTTGCTTCCACCTCTATGCCTGAGCATGAACGAAGCTGATGACTTCCTTGCTCGTCTTCATAAAGTTATTTCTTAAACCAACTAACACATCGTTTTTTCAATATGAAAGTGGCAATCATAGGAGCCGGCAATATGGGAGGTGCGATAGCACGAGGCCTGGCACACGGACATTATATAGAAGCTCGAGAAATTGTTGTATCGAACCCATCCAATGAAAAATTAATTAAACTGAAGGAAGAATATCCTAACATACAGACTACAAACAACAATAAGGATGCGGCTGCTGATGCAGATATTGTTATCGTGGCTGTAAAGCCATGGAAAATCGAGGAAGTGCTGAAACCACTTCGCTTACGCCAGCCTCAGGTTCTTGTTTCTGTTGCTGCCGGTCTTACATTCGAGGATCTTGCACATTTTGTAGATCCTGAAATGCCTATCTTCAGGGTTATTCCAAATACTGCAATATCTGAAAGGGCAAGTCTTACTCTTGTTGCGTCAAGAAATGCTTCAGAATCTCAGGTAAAGGCTATGATTGATTTGTTCAATGAAATGGGTATAGCAATGCTTATTGATGAGAAGCAGTTTGCTGCAGGAACTTCCCTTACTTCATGTGGTATTGCTTACGTGCTTAAATATGTTCAGGCTGCAATGCAGGCCGGAATAGAACTCGGATTCAAGCCTCAGGATGCAAAAAAGATGGTTGCACAGACTCTTGAAGGCGCAGCGCAGCTTCTGCTTAATCATGAGGACTCTCATCCTGTAACAGAGATCGAAAGAGTTACTACTCCTGGAGGAATTACCATTAAAGGCCTCAACAGACTTGAACACGATGGCTTTACTTCGGCTGTAATTAATGCCATTAAGGAAAGTACCATTTAAATGAACTATTTAAATGTAGTGATTTGATTTAAACAAATCCAAATCTTGATTTACATCAATACTACATATCAGCAAAATGGACTAATTTTGCAGTCGGAAAATATTTAACGATTGTGGAGAAAGTAATTCAACAAACTAATATTAAAAAGGGACTCACCAAACTGGTGGTCCCTATTTTTATAGAGACACTGCTCATCATGATGCTTGGAGCAGTAGATACTATAATGCTTAGCCAGTATTCTGATGAGAGTGTTGCTGCTGTTGGTGTAGTAAACCAGATTGTAATGTTTGCTTTCCTGATTTTTGAGGTAATCAATATTGGTACATCGGTATTGTGTTCACAATATTTGGGAGCAAAACTTCATGATAAGATGATTCAGGTGGTTGGAGTATCACTTGTACTAAATATAGTGGTAGGACTGGCTGTGAGTTGTATTCTGCATTTTGGGGCCAGTTACTTGCTTAATCTTATGGGATTGCGTCCTGAATTACTTCAGTATGGTATAGGATATATGGAAATTGTGGGTGCTTTTGCTTTCTTTCAGGCAATATCTCTCACCATATCGGCTTCACTGAGAAGCGCTAATAAGGCTATTTATCCTATGCTCGTTACGGTTCTTGTAAATATCATGAATATTGCAGGAAACTATATTCTTATTTTCGGAAAATTCGGACTTCCTGCTCTCGGGGCTGAAGGGGCTGCTATATCAACATCTGTGGCGAGAGGTGTAAGTATGGTGGTATTGTTCATTATATTGTTCAGAAAACATATACCTAAATTTCCTCTTGTATTATTCCGCCCATTTCCTTGGATTGAGCTTAAGAATCTACTTAAAATCGGTATTCCGTCGGCAGGCGAAAACATGTCATATAGTTTTTCACAGGTTGTAATAACTTATTTTATAAATATTCTTGGCAATAACGCTTTGGCTACACGTACATATACTGTTAATATAGTGATGTTTGTATATCTTTTTGCCATTGCTATGGCTCAGGGTGGAGCTATAAGTATCGGACATCTTGTAGGACAGAATAAAATCAGAGCGGCTTATCTGCTCGGTAAATATGTTATGCGATTATCTATATTGGTGTCTCTCATTTTATCATGCCTTTGGGCTGTATTCGGACATACTATCTTCAGCATGCTTACAAACAATGAGGAGATTATCAGACTTGGTGTCACTATTATGACTATAGATATACTGGTGGAAATCGGACGTGCAGTTAATATCTATGCCACAAATGCCTTACGTTCGGCAGGTGATGTGAATTTTCCGTTCTATCTTGGAGTAATTGTACAATGGTCTGTTTCAGTTGGTCTGAGTTATCTTCTCGGAATTCATTGGGGATGGGGACTGGTTGGTATGTGGATAGCTTTCCTTCTCGATGAGAATATTAGAGCTATTGTTTTTGTCAAGAGATGGAACAGTATGAAATGGGCACAAAAGAGCTTCACAAGGAACAGATGATTTGCCGGTGTGGTAAAATATGTGCATATGGTTTAAAAGGCGGTAGTGAATTTTCTCAACTGTGAACGTAGCAGCAAGGCATTACCGTCAGTCATATTGTTCAGCAGTTCCCAGAACTGTGGTCCGTGATTCATCTCACGGGTATGAGCAAGTTCATGCAATATCACATAATCCATAAGGTGTACAGGAAGAAGCATAAGATAGCAGGAAAGGCTTATCTTGCCTCTGCTGCTGCAACTTCCCCATCTGGTCTTTGCTCCTGTTATCGACAATCCCTTGAACTTTAATCCATATTTTTCTGACCAGAAGCTCAATAGCGGAGGAAGAAATGATGCCGCACTTTTCTTCAGTGCTCTTACTATTGCTGCCTGCAAGAGTTTCTGGACATCCTGACGAGAGAAGTCCGTATCAGCCGGGCATATTATCTTCATAACTCCTTCTTCTTCCCTGCGAACTGCAAAACAATTTATATTGCCTGTATGAACAGTCAGCTTAAAGCATGGTGCATCAATCCTGAATGATGTATCTATCGGCCTGGCGGCAATCTTATTATATGATTCCAGCAAACGGCTGCGATATTCATCCAGAACCTGCATTATTCTATCTGTCTTGGAGTATGGAGGAACTGTTACGTATAGACCATCTTTCTTTACCCGCATTGAAATATTTCTTGAAGTGGAACGGGTACGAATCACTATCCTACCGAAATCTTTATCTTGAAGTATTCTCTGTGTAGACATGTTGTTTGTTTATTTTCAGATTGACTTAATGTTACATAGTGTAACTCTTACTTTTTTCATTAAAAAAAGGACTGCGGCTCACGCAGCAGTCCTTCTCAAATTGTATCAAGTTAGTATTATTTTTCTTGAGAGAATTGAAACTTCACAGCTTCTTGTAATTCAACTATAAGTACTAACTTTATATATAAAAGCAAATGAAAATGTACATATTCAACGTATACATTAATAACCTTCAGCATCACTAAGATACCGGTTATATGTACAACTCAAATTTATTTCATCATTCAGACTACTACTATTTCATTATAGTAGTTCCAGCCTCACTATCACTGATGTCAGAAGCCTGCTTGATGATAACTTTGCATACTCCATTCTCTATTGCAGAGAAAGAATTTTCAAGTTTGGGTATCATACCACCCTGAATAACTCCTTCATCTACATATTTTTTGAACAAATCAGGAGTTATCACTTTTATAACACTGTTATCATCGTTTTCATCGCTCAATACGCCTTTTTTCTCAAAGCAGTATACCAAAGTTACGTCAAAATAAGGAGAAAGGCCCTTGGCTGTTTCTCCGGCTATAGTGTCTGCATTGGTATTCAGGATATTGCCTTTTCCGTCATGTGTCAGTGGAGCCATTACTGGCACAATACCCTTGGATATAAGCTCAGACAACATTTCTCCGTTTACTTTCTTAACGTCTCCAACGAAACCGTAGTCTACATCTTTTACAGGACGCTTGTCGGAAAGAATGGCATTCATGTCAGCTCCGGTTAATCCAACAGCATTGATGTTTCTTGCCTGAAGTCCTGCTACAATATTTTTGTTTACAAGACCACCATACACCATTGTCACAATTTTCAAGGTCTCTGCATCGGTAACTCTACGGCCATTTACCATTTTACTCTCAATGCCAAGCTGTGAGGCAATTTTGGTGGCCGAACGTCCTCCGCCATGTACCAAAAGTTTATATCCGGAAATTGAAGCAAAATCATCGAGCAACTTGTTTAGTGTATCAGGCTCCTCTACAATTTTTCCTCCTACCTTTATTATAGTAAGCTTTTCCATATTACAAATCTATATGCATTCTTGTGCATACATACTTAATTTATCAATCTATATCTTAAGTAAACATCATATTATGTACCATAAAGATACATAATTAATGATTAAAATACAATACAACAATATGTTTCAGAAGTATTTTTATTCCAGATAAGTATATCCGTATAATCCCGAACGATAATTAGACAAAAATTCTTTTCCTTCCTCTACAGAAATACGTCCTTCCTTCACAGATTTAGTAACCCATGTTTCAAGTGTACGAACAAGTTTCTTAGGGTTATACTGTACATAATCCAGTACTTCTGCTACAGTTTCACCATCTATTATCTGGTCAATGCTATAACCTTTGTCGTTTACAGTAACATGGACTGCATTGGTATCACCGAAAAGATTATGCATATCACCAAGAATCTCCTGATATGCTCCCACAAGGAATACTCCTATATAGTAGGATTCCTTAGCCTTTATTGTATGAACAGGAAGATCGTGGGATACATTTCGTGGAGATACGAAATTAGCAATCTTACCGTCGGAATCGCATGTCATATCCTGAAGAGTAGCTGTACGGTCGGGTTTCTCGTCAAGACGCTGTATAGGCATGATAGGGAATATCTGGTCAATAGCCCATGAGTCAGGAAGAGACTGGAATAAAGAGAAGTTACAGAAATATTTATCGGCAAGCAACTTATCTATATTTCTAAATTCCTCAGGAACATGTTTTAATCCAGAGGCAATTTGGTTTATTTCTCTTGTAACAGACCAATACAGTTTTTCTATCTGTGCCCTTGTTTTTAAGTCTACTATACCGTGACTAAACAAATCGAGAGTCTCTTCTCTTATTTGCTGTGCATCATGCCATGCTTCAAGCATGCGGCTCTGATTAAGATTATCCCATATATTATATAATTCCTGTACAAGTTCGTGGTCATCAGGACTTACTTCAAAATCATCGTCCATTGAAGGCAATGAAGCTGTTTCAAGCACTTCAAATATAAGTACTGAATGGTGTGCAGTAAGAGAACGGCCGCTTTCTGTAATTATATTAGGATGTGGAATTTCATTCTTATTGCTGGCATCTACCATTATAGATATAGAGTCGTTTACATACTCCTGAATAGAGTAGTTAACACTGCTTTCACTGTTAGACGAACGTGTACCGTCATAATCTACACCAAGTCCGCCACCTATATCAACAAACTCAACAGGGAAGCCCAACTGATGTAACTGTACATAAAACTGGGAAGCCTCTCTCAGCGCAGTTTTAATACGGCGTATCTTAGTAACCTGACTGCCAATATGGAAATGAATCAGCTTAAGACAATCCTTCAGGTCTTTCTTTTCAATAAAATCGAGTGCTTCAAGCAACTCACTTGATGTTAAGCCGAACTTACTTGCATCACCACCACTTTCTTCCCATTTTCCACTTCCTGAAGAAGCCAACTTAATACGTATACCTATATTAGGGCGAACATTAAGTTGTTTAGCCATACGTGCTATAAGACGCAGCTCATTCATCTTCTCTACTACCAGGAATATACGCTTACCCATTTTCTGGGCAAGAAGAGCTAACTCAATATAGCTTTCGTCTTTATATCCGTTACAGATAATAAGAGAATCGGAATCGGTATTAATAGCAATTACTGCATGAAGCTCCGGTTTTGATCCGGCTTCGAGACCAAGATTGAATTTTTTGCCATGGCTTATTATCTCTTCTACCACCGGACGCATCTGGTTTACCTTAATAGGATAGATAATGAAGTTCTGAGCATTATATCCGTACTCTTCGGATGCCTGCTTGAAACAGTTAGAGATCTTCTCGATACGATTATCAAGAATATCAGGGAAACGCACCAACATAGGAGCTGTGACATCCCTAAGCTGAAGTTCATCAACCAGTTCTTTCAGGTCGACTTCCACTCCATCTTTACGTGGTGTTACCACTACATGACCCTTTTCGTTAATACTAAAGTACGAAACACCCCACCCCGTAATGTTGTAGAGTTCTTCTGAATCTTCAATACGCCACTTTCTCATTAAGCCAACAGTTATTGATAATTAATAATTTAGTAATTAATATATTATATAAATACAAGTATAAATACTTATCAGCACAACAAAAATTACGGTAAACTATACTCCAGTCTGCTTTCTCAACTCATTTACCGTTTCATCTATCTGGGCTCTATTCTCCAAACGGCTTCCATCAATTCTTAGCTTCGCTTCAGAATAATAAGAAATTCGTTTGTTCAAGCCATCCTTAATAGTCTGCATAAGTTCCTCATCTGATTTATCAGCCAGCAACGGTCTGTTCATTTTAGCAACCTTCAAACGTCGGAACAATGATTCTATGCTTGTATCAAGGAATACTGTAATGCCGCAAGAGTTCATATAATCCATATTATCATAAAAACATGGAGTTCCTCCTCCGCAGGCTATTACCACATTCTCAAACTGAGAAGCTTCATGCAACATATTCTTCTCTAATTCGCGGAATCCGTCTTCACCTTTCTCGGCAAATATCTCTCTTATCGAACGATGAGTTCTTTCTTCTATATACCAGTCAAGATCTACAAAACTTAATCCACAGGCCTTGGCAAAGGCTTTTCCTAACGTTGTCTTGCCAGAACCCATATATCCCATCAGAAATATCCGTTTCATTATTTTTTCCTTGTTTTCTTTGTTTCAGCCTTTGTCTTCTGTAATTCTATTACCTTCAGACATGTTTCCGGGGTTAAATCAGCAGGTTCTACCGTAGGAGGAATCTTATAGTTCTTGTTTTCGTACGATATATAAGGTCCGTATCTTCCGTTCAGTACCTGTAGTTCCGGATGATCTTCAAAAACCTTTATTACTTTCTTTGCTTCTGCTTCTTCTTTATCTTTCAGCATCTGAACAGCCTCTTCGAAAGTAATGGTCATGGCATCCTTATCTTTAGGTATAGATACATAAGTGTTGTCATAACGGATGTATGGACCGAACTTACCTGCCCCTACAGTCAAAGGCTTGCCTTCGTACTCTCCAAGATTTCTTGGCAATTTAAACAAATCCAATGCCTCTTCCAGTGTTATGGTCTCAAGAGACTGCTCACGGCGCAGCTGTGCGAACTTTGGTTTTTCTTCTTCATCGGCTGTTCCAATCTGAACAACTGGTCCAAAACGGCCAATCTTAACAGAAACCGTCCTTCCACTCACCGGATCTACACCCAAAACTCTTTCACCTACTTTATGTTCAGCTTTTACTGCAGAAGTTGATTGTACCAAAGGGTGGAATGTATTATAGAAACTCTTTATCATTCCTGTCCATGGTTTTTCTCCTTCGGCTACTTCGTCAAATTCTTTTTCTACCCCCGAAGTAAAATTATAATCCATAATGTTAGGGAAGTATTCAAGCAGGAAATCTGTTACTACAACTCCCACATCGGTTGGTATAAGTTTGGATTTATCACTACCAGTCATCTCGGTACGGACTGATTCCGAAATTCCATTATCATCAAGAATTAATACTTCATATTTTCTTTCTGTTCCTTCTCTGTTTCCTTTTTCAACATAACCACGCTGCTGAATAGTTGAAATTGTAGGAGCATAAGTAGATGGTCGTCCTATGCCAAGTTCCTCAAGCTTACGCACAAGGCTGGCTTCGGTATATCTTGCAGGAGCCTGTGAGAATCTTTCCACAGCCTGAACGTCTTTTCTTTCAAGTGCCTGTCCTACCTGAAGCGCTGGCAATAAACGGCTTTCATCTTCCTGTTCATTGTCATCGTCAACTGATTCACGATATACCCTCAGAAAACCGTCGAATACCACTACCTGACCTACTGCAAGAAACTTCTCGTCTGTACCGGCCACAGATATAACAGCTGTTGTTTTTTCAAGTTCTGCATCCGACATCTGAGAAGCAAGTGTACGCTTTCTTATCAGATCATATAATCTTTGTTCTTGCGGTGTAGCATCAACTTTTTCATTTTGTATATATGTAGGACGGATAGCTTCGTGAGCTTCCTGTGCCCCCTTCGATTTTGTTGAATATCTTCTTTGGTTTACATACTTTTCACCCATAGTATTCTTGATAGTCTCGGCACATGAAGCTAACGCAAGCTCAGAAAGGTTTACAGAATCGGTACGCATATATGTAATGAAACCGTTTTCATATAGCTTCTGTGCAAGCATCATTGTCTGCACAACTGTATATCCCAACTTGCGCGATGCTTCCTGCTGCAATGTAGAAGTTGTAAAAGGTGGAGCAGGAGAACGTTTTACAGGTCGTGTTGATATATCCTCTATTTTAAAAGAAGCTTTTTCACAAGCCTTAAGAAAGGCCAAGGCTTCTTTCTTTGTCTTGAACCTTTTACCCAACTCAGCTTTCACTTCCGATCCAGATTTGTCAACAAAGACCGCAGTTACTCTAAAAGAAGGTTCCGGACAAAAAGCATTAATTTCTCTTTCCCTTTCTACAATCAATCTTACAGCTACAGATTGTACACGACCGGCAGACAAAGCTGGTTTGATTTTTTTCCAGAGAATAGGCGACAACTCGAAACCAACAATTCGGTCGAGCACTCTTCTGGCCTGTTGGGCATCAACCAGATTAAGGTCTATATTCCTTGGATTTTCTATAGCTTTCAGAATAGCCGGTTTGGTTATTTCATGAAAAACAATTCTTTTTGTTTTCTCAGGATCCAAGTTAAGCACTTCATAAAGGTGCCATGAAATAGCTTCTCCCTCACGGTCCTCATCACTTGCGAGCCACACCATATCAGCCTTCTTTGCTTCAGCTTTCAATTGTGTTACAAGTTTTTTCTTGTCCTGTGGTATTTCATATATTGGATGAAAATCATTATCGACATCAATACTAAATGCCTTCTGCTTCAAGTCACGTATATGTCCGTAGCTGGAAAGCACCTTAAAGCCAGTACCAAGAAATTTCTCTATTGTCTTGGCCTTAGCTGGAGATTCGACTATTACTAAATTATTTTGCATGATATTTCTGAGCTGTTTATTTATTTATGGAGACAAATGTATGAAAAAAGAAAAAGCACACCTAATATAATAAGGTATGAAAAGTGTTTTTTTCGTATTTTTTTAAACATAGACCATATAATACATACAAACTTCATATATTTGCATTGAAAATTCAATATTTATAAAGAACAATATTCTTAAAATATAATATTTAACCTATCTGTATTATAAACATGAGTAAAAGCATAGAAAGTAACAAACAATTTATGATAGGCAATGGTCTTCTTGCCTTTGGAGTATTCTTTATTGTATGTTTGTTTCTGTATCTAGGTTTCAGAGGTCAGAGTAAGACAAAAAAAGAACAAACCTTTAAAGATATTTATTCCATTAGTATTACACAAAGTTTTGCTGAAGACAGTTTGAATATATTTATCAATGACAGTCTGCTGTTTGCGAAAACAATGGATAACTCGTCTGTAAAGTTCCAGATAAATAAATTCTCGGAAGAGAATATGCTTATGGTGGTAGACTGCAAAACAGACTTAATGACCTCTTTTAATCTTAATCCTAAGGGAAGTGACATTACTATTGAAAAGAGGAATGGAAATGTTTATATAGAAGAAAAAGTGAAGGAATAAAGCCTTCACTTTTTTTATTGGGTTTATATTATTATTTTATCATTTACTTTTTCACTCTTGTATAAATATCTGGTTTAAATTTCTACTGAACACAAATGCAGTATTAGATTGAAAAGAGAATAATCATGGAGATTATGATATAAAAACAAAGCCCCGAAGTATTTCTACCTCGAGGCTTCTTCTCTTAAAACGGCGACTACCTACTCTCCCACAATAAGCAGTACCATCGGCGTGACGAAGCTTAACTTCTCTGTTCGGAATGGGAAGAGGT
>artificially_reared_2__coassemble_422_pt1 | contig 22977 bp, 15 predicted proteins | sample artificially_reared_2__metabat2_high_PE_035 | metagenome-assembled genome bin artificially_reared_2 | reverse complement strand
CATGTTTGAAATATACTGTTTTAAACAGAAAAGTTTAATCAGACATATATAAAGACATTAAGGTGACTATAGCACGAAGGTTCCACCTCTTCCCATTCCGAACAGAGAAGTTAAGCTTCGTCACGCCGATGGTACTGCGCAACAGTGGGAGAGTAGGTAGTCGCCGTTTTAAGAGAAGAGCCTCGAGGTAGAAATACTTCGGGGCTTTGTTTTTTTGTCCTTTTACTTTTTATAATCTTGCTAAAAATAATTTAGTTGAATGTTTTAGTCGGAAAGTATTTCCTTTTTTATAGATTTGCGTAGTTTGTTTCAAATATAAAATTATGGAAATAAGATACGCGTTAATTACCGGAGCTTCGTCAGGAATGGGACTTCAATATACTTTGCAGCTTGCTTCAAGTGGTTATGGTGTAATAATAGTAAGTAACAGACACGAAGAAAACATTAAGGCTGCTGAAACAGTACGTTGCACTATGTATGATGTAGATGTGAGAATAATAGATGCCGATCTGACAGATTCTGAATCTCCAGAGAAAATATATACCATTATAAAGCAATGGAATATAAAAGTTGATGTATTAGTAAGTAATGCAGGAATACTTCTTTTCTCGACTTTCCTTAGAACTCCAATGGCAGATTTGGAACGTATTGTTTCCCTTCATTGTATTGCACCTGTGAAATTGATACGCCTGTTTGCAGATGATATGGCTTCCAGAAGACATGGATATATACTGATAGTTTCGTCATCGACCGCCTGGATGCCTTATCCTACAATTTCACATTATAGTGCAACGAAAGCTTTTCTAAAGAATTTTGCACGTTCGTTATGGTACGAAATGCGGGATAAAGGAGTTGGAGTTACTGCTGTTTTCCCTGGTGCAGTGGATACACCTTTATTTGAATTATCTTCAGGTAAAAGGAATATATTAAGAAAATTGGGCATTATGCAGTCTGCCGAGACAACAGTCAGGACAGCACTCAAAGCACTCTTCAGAAAACAACATCTTTGTATTCCTGGATTTTTTACTAAAACAATAGTTCTCTTGTGTATTATAACTCCTTCGATTATATTATTGCCTTTTCTTAAACTGCCATTTGTGAAAAATATACTGCAAAAATATTAATCTATTGCTAATCTATTGTATTAAGGCTTTGATGTATAAGCCAGGAATAAGAATCAGGAATGAAAATTCTGAAAAAACTAACAGAAAAAACAGGCTTATTTAACAAGTTCATTCTGAATTTGTTTAAGCACATCTTCGGCCCATGTACTTGAATTTCCTGTTTCTATGAATAGATAAGGATTATCTTCAAGTTTCGTAACAACTCTAATCTGGTAATCAGGCATTAGATACGGGTTATTCTCGTTCTTTATCATGACCTCCACAATATCGTCTTTTCTAATGGCAAGTCCGTTGATGATAAATATACCTTTTTCTCTATAAACAAGAACTACACCATTCTTTCCTTCACCTTTGGAATTATTTGCTATGATAACCTCATCCGGCTCTCCAAACTGAGAAATCATTTCATCAGTAGTATTCTTGTCCGATGGTGTTATATCATTTTCATCAAGTGAATGAGATTCATTTTTTCTCTGTTTCTTCAGATCAATTATACCGTACCATATATAGCATAAAAGGCAAATACAACCTACTATCGGATACATAATTATTGTTGCAATGATTATTGCAAGAGTTGCTATATCAATTATAATTTTGCGTCTGCTGTTTGTCTGTTTCATAGTATGAGTAAATTTTATTGGTTATAGTATTTGTTATTCTACAATTAATATTTGTTATTCTGCAATTTAGTGAAAAATAGTAAGATGTAAATACGTGTTGATATATTATAGATATATTTATAATTTATTTGCATTACAATGCCTTTACTTTACAAAGTCTTTACTTTACAATTTTCCAGGTTATTATAAATCTTGTAATCCCATCGGGATATGTCCTTAAAGAGAAAGAACAGTTGTGTTTGGTAAGAACCTCCCTTATGAAAATAAGTCCCAGTCCCTGCCCGTTTGGTTTGGTAGAGAAAAACGGACTGAACAGTTTTGATTCAACTTCACGGCTTATTCCTGATCCGTTGTCGGCAATCTCAAGGCACAAGGTATCATTATTCATCATACTTGAGCTGTTAGGAATATTATAAATATTATTCAGATTGTTGGAACTGCTAAAACTGTGACTGTTAGAGAAGTCGTTTTCAAATCCATATGTGGTATCTGCTGGCTTAATATAGGTTTTAATAAATATATCACCGTTGTTACCAATACTTTCAGCTGAGTTTTTTATAATGTTTACCAACACCTGTTCGAAGAGAACAGAATCAATTTTTACTTTAGGTCTTTCATTGCAAAGTTCTGTATGTAGTATTATATTTCTGTCTTTACATATAGATTCCATGAACATTTTACACGAAAGTACTTTCTCATTAATATCAGAAATTTCCAACTGCGGTTCTGGTATTTTGACAACATTGGCGAATTTGGTTATAAACCGGCTCATACTGAGACATCTTTCAGAGCATACACTGATTATTTCCTTAAGTTCATCAGTTTCTTTATTATTATCGTTAATGCAAATATTTTGACTGTTGCATTCGTTTTTGTCGTAGTATTTGTCTTCTTTATTGTGTTTGTTTTCTTCATTATAATTGTCTTCTCCATTGTGTTTGTCTTCTGCATAGCATACATTAAGTTCATCCAGACTTTCTCCAAGCGTATCAAGGGCAGATGTTATTCCCGCAGCAGTATTGTTGACTTCATGCGCTATCATACGTATAACCTTTTCGTATGCCTTTTTTTCTGCCTTTACCACTTCCGACGTAAGACTTTCTATTAAGATAAAAGGATGCGCAAAGCCTCTGTCGACAAACGAAAGTCTTGAGCATTTGTAAATCATTGAGTCAGAAAGGCGGACTGTTTTACTGCTGTCTTTGGGGATATTAGAGATTTCTTCGGCAAGGTGGGATTCCAATTGGCCGATTTTCCTGCCAATCACATCCTTATTACTTGAAAATCCTAAGAATTGCAGACCGGCTTGGTTTATCATCGAGATTTCTTCATCAAAATTAAGAATCACAACTCCCATAGGTGATACCTTGATAAGAAGATCAAGAAAATGATTCTGTTCTCTTAATCTTAATCTTTCATTTTTAAGTTGTCCCATCATACCATTGAACATCTCAACTATTCTGTCGGCTTCCTTCTGTCCTACAGGCGACAAGCGACTGCTGAAATCCTGTTCACGCAGCAAGTCCATACCATTGGCAATACTGTTGAGAGGGGTAATAACCTTTCTGTAGAAATACATCAGTACAATAAGACTAATGGTAATAATAGCCTCGGTAATATAGAACATAAAGCTTTTCTCACTGAATGAAACAGCGAGTAATATTACCCAAATACTAACAAGGAGGAATGATAATATAAAGAATAGAGTTTTGAGTTTCATGATACCGGACAGTAATATCTGTTAAATGTTAATACCATACTTCTCAATACGTCTGTAAAGTGCAGCCCTACTTATTCCCAAAGCCAAAGCACTTTGCGAAAGATTATAGTCGTACTTCTTCAATGTACTGATAATAGTTTGTCTCTCAATCTCATCAAGAGTTAGTCCGTTAAGAGTTTCAGAAGAATTTTTTTCTAAACAACTGTTGTCGTAAGGATGATACTGGCTTTGGAAATCGGCGGCATCCAATGATTCTTTTCCACAGACAAGAAGAGTTCTTTCCACGAGATTCTTCAGTTCTCTTATATTTCCAGGATAAGGTAAAGAACACAGAAATTTTATAGCATTATCGGACAGACAGACACTTTTAAGTCCATCTTCCTTACATCTGTTGTCGGCAAAATATTTTGCGAGAAGAGGTATATCCTCTCTTCTTTCCCTGAGAGGAGGCAGATGAACAGTTATGAGATTGATTCGATAGTAAAGATCCTCTCTGAATTTCTTATCCTTGACCATTTGTTCAAGATCGGCATTAGTGGCACAAACCACACGCACATCAATCTTCTTAGGATGACTGTCGCCCAATGGTTCGAAAGTCTGTTCCTGAAGAACTCTAAGAAGTTTAACCTGCGAAGAAAGTTCAAGTTCACCTATTTCATCTAAGAAGATAGTACCTTTATCGGCCAGTTCGAATCTCCCTTTTCTGTCGGTAACGGCATCAGTAAATGCCCCTTTTTTATGTCCGAACATTTCACTTTCAAACAAAGTATGTGGAATACCTCCGAGATTAACTTTCACGAAAGGCTTGTTTCTACGGTTACTGTTTATATGTACAGCTTCTGCTATCAACTCCTTTCCTGTTCCGCTTTCGCCTGTAATAAGGACAGAAGCCCCGGTATGTGCAACTCTTTTAATGGTAGAAAGAATATCAGTCAAAGCCTTACTCTTTCCAATAATGTGACTTCTGTCGAATGTATCATCATCGTCTGATTTATCATCATCGTTTTTCTTTCCGGTAATTTCGAGAGCCGTTTCTATTCTTTGCAGCAAAACAGAATTGTTCCAAGGTTTGGTAATAAAATCGAAAGCACCGGCCTGCATTCCTTTCACAGCAAGCGGTATACTACCCCAGGCAGTCATAAGTATAACAGGAACATCAGGACAGAAGAGTTTCACTTGTCGCAGTAGGGTGAGTCCTTCCTCACCGTCGGTCGAGAGACTGAAGTTCATATCCATAAGGATAAGCATAGGTGTTGTTTCCCTTACCGTTTCAATTGCCTCTTTAGGCCCTGAAACAGCCTTTACATCATATTTGGCACGCTTTAGCATAAAGCTGAGCGATGTTCTTATTGCGCTATCGTCATCTATAATCAGTATCATAATAATGCAAAAATATGAATTTATTCATTATAAAGCCTGAAGTTTTTTTATTTTATTATCGGATTTATATAATCCGTTGAAGATTGCAAAAAATAGATTTTCTACATCCTTACAATTTTTTCAAATTCAGCATCTATATTTTTACCACAGATGAAATCCCATAATGTGAGGCTTCTTATCTGATAATAATAATACCAGTAGTAGAACATTTCGTTGATATGTTTCCGTCGAGCTTCGTCTTTCTTTACTTGAGAGTCATTCAGGTCGAGAGTAGAAATCTGTCCCACCATAAATGTTCCTACATTGGTATTATATCTTTTAAAGGCAATTTTGTCGGCCTGCCCTGCAATTTTCAGTTGCTCCTGCTGATTGTTGAACTGTTCTACAAGGATAAATATATTCTGATTGAAGTTCATAGCTTCCTGCTTGAGCCTGCTTTCTGTAACATCTCTGTTACTCTGTGCGATTTTAACTTTACCTCTGCGCTTTCCCCAGTCGAGTAATGGAATTCTGAATCCCACTTCCACAATCTGGTTATCTTTCAGTCTTCTGTAAGAATATCCCAAGTTATTGTCGGTTCCAGTAAATCCAACCTGCGCAAATAGTGTAATTTCTCTCATTTCACCCTTTGCTTTTGCAACTTCATAGTCGGCCTCCAGTTGCCTTCTTCGTATATTATGTGCAAAAGCATTATTACATAAAGCTTTATCAATCACATCAGAATAATTCATCACGACCTCTGGTACAGAATCAGGAATCACCGGTATCAGTTCTACATCCTCACTAATAGCTAAAAAAGACCTCAAACTGAACATATTACTTTTCAGTGAACTTTCGTTTGATGTAAGATCCGATTTGGCATTAAGTACATTAAGTTCCATTTGCAATAAGTCATTCTCACTAATCTGTCCCATTTTTCTTTTTGCTTTTGCCACCTCATACAACTTTTCAGCGTTGGCAAGATTCTGCTGCGAGATAGACACATTTTCCCTGGCCAGAATCAGATTAAAAAACTGATTTATGGTTTTCATTGTGACTTCCTCTGTTGCAGATAGAAAAGAAGCTTTAGCCTCTGCATATCTCACAGGCTCTATCCGCCTTTCCCATTTCACAGTATTTACTCCGAATATAGGCTGGTTCAGACTAAGAGCAACAGGAACAGACATGAATTTCTTTCCGAAATCATTATTAAGCTGATTCAGAAAACTGAGCGATGAATTAATAGAAATCTTTCCTCCTGTAAGCCATATATTCTGGTCAATAGAAATCTGCCCGTTCATTTGCAGAGAATTATTTCTGACAAAAGTATAAGAACCATCATTCTGCTGATAAGAATTGTAACTTTTATTATACGATGGAAGGGTAGAAGTAAAATTTACTTCCGGCAGAAGATTTGCCCTGAATGTACGATACTCCCAATATGCAGTTTTAAGCTCGTTGAGTGCAACAGCGGCATCTACGCTCTGTACCCTTGCAATATTTATAGCCTCCTCGAGTGAAATGGTCCGTTTATGCACCACATTACTATTTTGAGGTACAGCCTTAATTACATTAAAAAAGGCAATCGATACTAAGAAAATAAATACAAGTTTCATAGGCTGTTATATGATGAATATTGTCAGTATTATTCAATCTGTCTGCCATCGAAGAACCTGACAGTTCTCGAGGTAAGTCTGGCCTGTTCCTCATTATGTGTAACCATAACTATAGTTTTGCCATCCTCCTTATTAAGTCTGTGAAGCAGTTCCATAATCTCAGATCCCATTTTAGAATCAAGATTACCGGTAGGCTCATCTGCAAGGATTATTTCAGGACTTCCTATAATAGCCCTTGCGATAGCAACCCTTTGGCATTGTCCACCTGAAAGTTGGGTAGGCATGTGTCTCATTCTGTGACTCAGTCCAACCTTATTTATAATATCTACTGCAATTCTCCGTCTTTCTTTTGATGAAATATTTCTGTAAAGCAACGGAAGTTCAACATTCTCGAGAACATTAAGGGAGTTTATAAGATGAAACGACTGGAAAACAAATCCCAAATTTTTGTTTCTGAATTCGGCCATCACCTTGTCTTTCATACCCGAAGTATCTGTGCCACATATTCTGATACTTCCGCTGGTAGGAAGATCAAGAAGGCCGATTATATTAAGAAGAGTAGATTTTCCACATCCAGATGGACCCATGATACTTACAAACTCACCTTTTTCAATATTCAGGTTAACATTTTCCAATGCCTGAGTTTCTATTTCTTCTGTACGATAGATTTTATTTATGTTGTTAAGTTCTATAATATTCATAGTGGTAATGTTTTATATAATTTTTAATCTTATGTTTTTTTATTTGTTTTAGTTTTTTGAATCTTGAGTGTACAACTCCAAGAGAATTCATTTCATCTATGTATAATAACAATAGCTAAAAAACGGCAACTAATATTGTTGTTCTTCGTTATTCTTCTCTCAGAGCCTCTACCGGAAGTTTTTTCAGAGTATTTCTTACTGGAATATAAGTACCGGTAACAGCTGTAATCAGTATCAGAATATATGTAATGGCAGAAATAACAATAAATTTTACATAAGGATTATTCTGCCATAAATTAGGGTCCGGAATATACTTTTCCTTTAAAAACGGAATAGATATAGTAGTATCGGCAAACCCTTCAGTGTATACGTAATTAACCGTAAACAACAGTGATATAATGAATGCCATTGTAGCCAGCAGCGATGCTTCAAGCAGAAACTGTTTTATTATAGTTTTTTTTGATGCTCCTATACTTCTCATAATTCCTATATCTTCACGTCTGGCATTACATCTTATCCAAAATGTTCCAATCATACCGATAAAAATGCAGAGTACGGCAAATCCAGCCAATGAGTATTTCAGACGGAGCTTATTCAGAATTCCTGACTCTACAGCTTTCTCATGACTGAACTCATCAAAGGATTTAATATTCCTGTAAAAGAAATTTCCTGTATTAATATGTGGTACAACCTCCTTTTCAAATCTTTCTATAAACACGTTTGGAGTAATATTATCTTTCAATCTGAAAATAATATTATAATTCCATGTCATATACGAACCTCCTTTTAGAGGTTCTGATGAGATAATCGTTCTGTATGGCTGTTCATAATCAAAGTTCTTTATATTCTTAAAAACGGCACCAATTTCTTTATTATAATCATAGTCAATGATTTTTTTAGAGACAACGTCTGTTGTTCCATAAAGCAACATTGCTGTATTTTCAGAAATAGCAATCATATTCTTTTTAAAGAAATCTTCCGGAAGAATCAGTTCCTTATTTGTGTTAGCGTCAATCATTCCGAGAGTTTCACAAATCTTATATCCTTCTTCAGAGGAAACCGCATAATTCTGAACATGTACATTAACTGAATCTTCATTCATTATAACTGTTCCACTCCATGAAGATGAGTTAGGAAAGCTGCTGAATGCAGTAATGGCTACATTTTTCACTTCCGGACAATTTTTCAAGGTGCTTACAATACTTCTGAACTGCTGTAATTGGATTTCAGAAGAGTCCTGGCTTGCATCATACTGTGAGTAACTATCATCATATTGTCCGAGGTTTAATACAAATAAATTTTCAGAGTTATATCCCTTTGGTATAGATTTGTCGGCAGTAATCATACATATTGGGTCTATAACAGTCCATATTAAGAAGCCTGCAATAACAAGTTCTATAAAAATCCAAGCATTAAGCTGTTTCTGATTCCATATCTGGTGTAGAATAATCTTTATCATATTTCTTGAATTTATCGTTTACTGTGTAATGAATCTATTATGTTTCTCCTTAGTGCAAATGTTGCCGGAATAAGTGCTGAAACTATATTAAGTATAAGACAAATAAGTAATGTAATGCCGAATATGACCGGGTTTAAAAGCATTTCAGCAGTAAGAACCGCCGGTTCTGAATCTATGTTTACAGTCGAGTCGAATAAAGTAAGAATCCATTCTCCGGTGGTCAATACAATTACATAACTTATAATCAGACCTACTAATCCTCCTATAGAAGTAAGCAGCATATTTTCTGTAAGTATTTGTTTTAAAAGTTCGGCATTTGTTGCTCCGTATGCCTTTCTCAGTCCGAGTTCTGAAATTCTTTCTCCCATTCTGGAAGAAATCATACCTCCTAAATTAATAGCTGGTATAAATAGTAATGCCAATATGATATATATGTATTCTTTAACTGATTCTTTTATATCAAGCGGATTTGTAATGCTGGTTCTGAAAGTTGACTTCCAGTATTCATCAGGTTGTCCCTTAACCTCATTTACGTATACTTTGCATGACATATTAAATTTTCGCAGAGATTCTTCAAACTCCTTTTTCAGCAGTTCTTTATCTTCTTCCGATCTGGCTGTCATATAGAGATAATAGTTGCCTCTTAGAAACTCGGGATCTTCAAAGTCTTTTTCATTATCAAAGTTCATGACATCTTTCGGAATCCATATATCTGCAGCTGTAGCAGGAGTTGCTGAAGATACATTTTCCACTACCCCCTTTATGGTATATTCATTTCCGTTTATAAGAATCTTTTCATTTTCTGTGTTAGTTTTTCCAAACAGTTTTTCTGACAATTTTTCGGATATTACTACAACCTTTGATTTTGACTGTACATCCTTTTCTGTAAATCTGTTCCCGGATACGAAATTAAACGTAAAGACATCCCAAAAACCGGAACTTACGCCTAATGGCATTATGTTCACTGTAGTTCCGTGTATGTTTGAAATATTTTTCTCTCCTACATATATATCTACCATTGCCATAGCATCCAGGTGGGGAAGTCCGTAAACTATTTCTTTTGCTACTTTTTCATTGAGGCATCCGGCTCTCCAATTGTTTTTGTTGTCTTTAGGGTGTATATTCACATATTTTACTACCAGAGTCCGGTTTCTGTTGTATTCCGGATATATGGGAGCAAATTTTACATAGAATATTATGAACACGGTCATGGCAAGGGCAATAGAAAGCCCTGTTCCTGCAATGTAAATACTACTGAAAAGCGGATTCTGTTTAATAAGTATCCACGATTGTTTTAGATAATTTCTTATTTTACTCATTATTGTAATGTATTAATTTTACAGTTTAAATTTTTATATCTATTATACTTTTCTCTGAGGGCTATATTAGAATTTCTATCTGTTTATTCTTATTTTATTTTTGTCTGAATATTGACTCATGTTACTGACAACTACTTTCTCGTCAGGTTTTATTCCTTCTATAACTTCTATATATTCATAATTTGAATCACCAAGACGAACAGTTCTTTTTTCAAGATATCCGTTTCCATTGTCAACAAATAATTCATAATCTCCTTTTCCTTTATAGAAACTTGAATTTCTGATTCTTACGGCATTGTCCTTTATGGAGTTAATGATATAAAGATCAGTACTAAGTCCGGAACGTAGCTTGGAGTTAGAGTCATCATTAAGATGCACTGTAAAAGAAAGTACACCATTCCTTGAAAGAGGAGTAACACTATTTACTGTTCCTTCTATTTTTAGTGTACCGGTTTTAACAATAACTTTATCTCCAACCGAAATCATACTTGCGTATGTGTCTGAAATCTCTCCTTCAATTTTAAAATGACTAAGATCGGATATTGTGGCAAGTTGGGTACCTAAACCAACCTGTGCTCCAATCTGATTGTTTATATATGTAAGTACAGCCTTTCGTGGAGAACGTATCTGAGCATCATCGAGAGTGCGTTTCATTTCTGTAAGTTCTTTAAGAAAAATCTCATATTCAAGCATTTTAACTTTCAAATCGGCATCCTTTACCTTAATTTCATTTTTCAACTGCTGATTTAGCTGTTCAAGTTCAAGCTGTCCTGTCTTGTAGTTTAATTCTGCCTGATGTACTCTGTCTGTTGTTCCTGATCCGAGACTATCAAGATACATTTCATTCTTCAGTTCCACCTTCATACGGTTGACTTTCATTTCAGCCACCTTTACTCTCATTCTCAAGTCGCTGATATATGTTTCGTTGTTAACCTTAAGTTGTGAAATTTGATATTGCTTCATTTTTTTCTCATCAAGAAGTTTTCTATAGTTCGTTTCTGCCGACTGCAGGTCAAGTTTCAGAATCGGTGTACCAACATCCACGCTGTCTCCCCCTTTGAGATAAACCTCGGTTATCCTTGAGCTGATAGGAGCATTAATTATCTCTTCGAAAGCGGGTACAACTTTACCACTTGCACTTATAGTTGTCTCAATGGTTCCCTTATCGGCAGTAGAGAATATTATATCTTTTTCGTTTACACTGCTTTTCATTACAGATAAAATGAGATAGCCAGTAATAAAAGCAGCAATTAAAATTGAAGAGTATTTTATGATTTTTTTCCGTAATTCCTCTCTTCTTATTTCCTTTGGTATTTCTCTATCCATATTGATTTATATATTTTATTGTTCGCTTTTTAATTATTTGATTTCTTCTGCTGAATATTAGACAATAATTATGCCATAAATTTAATATACTGATAATCAGGAGAAAATATGTTTGTGTCATTGTCCGTATTCGGACAGTCTGTTCGGTTTTGACCTATTGTGATAATATTGTCATTTCGCTTTTAAAAAGACTTACATATCAGATTTAGGTGTTTTGATAAATTATTATACAATAGAAAATATAATATTTGTATCAGGATAGATATTTGTACTTATATAGCATTAAAATTATAGAAATTATTTGATATAGAGAAAAGGTTAATGTAAGTTAAATCGCATTGTGGGGGGTATTTATGATTTATGCAAGGGGTATCTATGGGGGGACCAGGATAAAAGGAAAGCGGCTAACTTGCTGATAAATAACAAGTTAACCGCTAAAAATGTGGAGCTGGAGGGAGTCGAACCCTCGTCCAAACAAGGAAGCCATATGCTTTCTACATGCTTATCTCTGCCTTCGGTTTTCGTGCATAAGCAAGACCAGAGCCACCCACTTATACCTTAGTCCTTAAATTTCATTTCAGCCGCAGGACAAGACTGAAACTATTCCCGATTTTGCTGCACCGCCTGGTCAAACGCTTCGGAACAAGAGCTTTTGGGCGATGTCTCGTTTCCAACACTTTGAAGGAAATAAAGCTAATCTACTGTACTTCGATTAAGCAGCGAGAGCATAATTTTCGTTGCCAGATAATTGTTCAGTAACTGAGATTATAGTGCAAATCACTGACGCACTGCATGCTTACATACCACATCTCTCGCTGTCAAAACCAAACAACCCCAGATGATAGTCTTTGTTTTTGAACTTATAAACGTTCTAATTGTTGGCAAAAATAGAAAAAAATACATAAATAGCCAAATATTATTCAAGAAATCATTATTTTTGAAGGCTAAATATTAGATAAACTATACATAAATAATATATAAACTATACATTTTGAATCCGTAAATTCGATTATGAAAAAACAAATTTTATTTTTTGCTATGGGAGCAGCCATAATGTGTGGGTGTACTTCCGGTAACAAACAGACTAATGCTATGACTGATAATTCAAACTTAAATCATGATTCCCTTACATTGGTAATTGGCAGTTATGCCCAAAGTAACGAAGAAGGTATAAAAGTATATTCTTTCAATCAAAGTACTGCTGATTTTGCTTTTGTATCTTCTATTATAGGTATTTCAAATCCTTCCTTCCTGGTTCAGGCTTCTGATAAAAGACGATTCTACAGTGTAGGTGAGGATGAAGGAAAGTCTGCTTCTGCTTTTGCACTGAATTATAATCCCGAGAATAAATCACTTTCTATATTGAATTCGCAGAAAACAAATGGAGGTGCACCATGTAATATATTGGCTTCTGATGATATGAAATATGTTTTTACGGCCAATTATGGAGGTGGAAACCTGTCGGTCTTTAAACTTGATTCTGCCGGATTGCTTATGCCGGTAACGACTGTAGAATTTAAAGGTAACGGACCTGATAAAGAAAGACAGGCCGGACCTCATATTCATTCTGTGAACATTACTCCCGACGGCAAGTATCTTTGGGCTAATGATCTTGGTTCCGACAGGGTAAGGGTTTTAGATATGACCGCAATAAATTCTATGTGTGCATCCTCTGATATGAAATCCGGAGAAAATAATCCGGACCTTGAGAATAATATTGTTCATGATGATAAAAACGATATTGTTTTGCCTGAAGGAACCGGTCCGCGCCATACATGTTTTACAGATGATGGCAGGTTTGCCTATATTATTTCTGAGTTGAGCGGAGAAGTCATCGCGCTTAAATATAATGGAAGTACTAAGCCGGAGATAATACAAACAGTTAAAGCAGATACGGTGGATGCGCGTGGAAGTGCCGATATTCATCTTTCTCCTGATAATAAATATCTGTATGCTTCGTGCAGACTTAAGGCAGATGGGGTAGCTGTTTTCAGAGTTGATTCCATTAACGGTAGTTTGCAGAGGGTAGGATATCAGCTTACAGGAAAGCATCCGAGAAACTTTACTATAACTCCTAATGGTAAGTTTTTACTTGTAGCCTGCAGAGACGAGAATGCTGTTGAAGTATATTCAAGGAATACACAGACAGGAATGTTGGAGTATACAGGAAAGAAAATTGAAATGAAGGCTCCGGTGTGTTTGCAGTGGGTGAAGTGATAGGAGAGTGATAATAAAAATATATAATAGAAACGAGAGACAAGTTGTTTTGCAGAAAATTATGTCGTTATGTAATTGACTGCTAAAACTGCTTGTCTCTCGTTTTTCTTATTTCTTCATGAAATATTCAAGTGTACCTCCATTCATTATATCCTCATGAGTGATATAATTCTTATCGTATTCCACACCGTTAAGTTTTATACTTTCAATATACTTGTTTTCTTTGCTGAGATTATGTGCAGTAATAGTGAAAGTTTTTCCTTCCGGAAGATGCAATACAAAACTTGGCATCTGAGGGGCACCGAAAATATATTTTCCGCTCACAGGATCTACAGGATAGAATCCCATAGCAGAGAACATGTACCATGCCGACATCTGTCCGCAGTCGTCGTTTCCGCATAGTCCGTCTGGGAGAGGGCGGTACTGAGTGTCGAATATCTGGCGAACAAGTTCCTGAGTTCTTTCCGGACGACCTGCCAAAGTATACAGATATGTTACATGATGGCTTGGCTCGTTGCCGTGGGCGTATTGTCCTATAAGTCCGGTTACGTCGGCCTGTGTAGTCTTAAGTTCAACGGTAAATACTGAATCCAATCGGCTAAGGAATGGTTCTGTACCTCCGAACAGATTTATCAGACCTTCTACATCGTGCTGCACGTGCCATGTATACTGCCATGCATTTCCTTCAGTATAGTCGCCTCCGGTACTTTCGGCATGAGCTACAGACGATGGGTCGAATGGGGTTTTCCATGAACCGTCGCTCAATCTTGGACGCATGAATTTGGTTTCAGGACAGAACAGATTCTTATAGTATGAAGCACGTTCTCTGAAATATGCTTCGTCTTCTGTTTTTCCCATACGGCGTGCCATATCTGCTGCCGCATAATCGTCGTAAACACTTTCGAGTGTAGATGATACAGATTCTGTCTTAATAAGGTCGGTAGGGAAGTAACCGTACTTGGTATATATTTCCCAGTCGGATTTCAGTTTGTGAGACTCTGTCTGCGAGCGTTTAATAGCATTGAATGCTCTTTCTGCATCAAATCCTCTGAATCCCTTTGCGTATGCTTCGGCTACTACAGATACCCCATGGTTGGCTATCATACAGTAGTTTTCCTGTCCCCACAATCCCCAGATAGGAAGGAAGCCCTGTGCATCAGCCTGGTCAACGAGTGAGTTGACAAATCCGTCTACTCTTTCGGGAACCATTATGGTATAGAAAGGATGAGCTGCACGGTATGTATCCCACAAAGAGAAAGTAGAGTAGAACTTACCTCCCGTAGCAGTAGCTACTTCACCTTTTGCATTACGATATTTACCGTCTATATCAGAAATCTCATTAGGCTGGATAAGAGCATGATAGAATGAAGTATAGAAATTCTTCATCTCATCTTCTGTTCCTTTCATCTCTATTCTTGAGAGATATGAGTTCCATTCCTTACGAGCGTCGTTGCTCACACCGTCAAAGTCCCATCCTGGAATCTCAGCATTCAGATTGGCACGTGCACCTTCCACTCCTGTTGTAGACAATGCAACCTTCATGCTCAACTGCTCTTCAGGTTTCATATCGAAAGATGCAACTATTCTCTTTCCTTTTTCTGTATCGAATGCTGCCGGAAGTTCGATTTTGCCAATTGCCGGTTTATTGAACTGCATTACAAAATAGTATTCCTGATTTACCCATACACTGTTAAGAACGCGTCCCGACAAGGTTGAGTCATTTTCCCACTTAACTTCACATTCTCTTACGTGAGAATGATACTGATTCTGGTTCCATGCCGGTCCGTGTTGCAGGTCGATAAGCAAAGAAGCCGAATCGGCAGTATGATATGTATATCTGTGCAAAGCAGTATGAATGGTAGATGTAAGCTCGGCAGTTACATTAGGCTCTTCAAGTTTTACAGTGTAATAACCAGGACGTGCACTTTCTGTACTCTTGCTGAAACTGCTTCTGTATCCATCCCACTGACGGTTGAGTTTTCCGGTAACAGGCATAACGAGAATATCTCCAAGATCCATGCATCCTGTTCCGTTGAGATGTGTTTGTGTGAACCCCCATATAATGGAATCACGGTACACATACTCCGAACAATACTGCCATCCTACTGCACCGGTCACCGGACTGGTCTGTATCATACCAAACGGACGACACGCTCCGGGAAATGTATGCCCATTGTCGGCTGCTCCGATAAATGGGTTTACATAGCTGGTGTAATCTATGGCCTCTGCAGTAGTATTATTTGTACTGCAGGCCGAAAAAGTTCCGGCTGCAGCAAATAATGATAATATTATTGTAGATTTATTCATTTAAAAGATTAGTTATAGTGGTTGTAAACATTTAATGTTGTAACCATTTGTATGGTATTAGATGTATTGTAATCAGAATCTGTTATAAAATCCGGTTCTATTATACATAAGTTTCAAGGAATTTCACTTCTCCGTCAGGAGTAACCTCAAGTCCTTTTGTAGTAGCAGGGAAGAGTACAGATTCTCCGGCTTTCATTGCTATCTCATTACCTTCATTATCTTTTACTGTACATGAACCTTCAGTACAGATATATATAACAAATGAATCAAGTTCAGAGTAATCCATTGTCATAGGCTCTGTAAGATTGTATACAGAAGTAGTAAAGTAAGGACAAGAAACAAGGTCTACAGGAGCATTCAGTTTTGGAGTGTAGTTAGTACGATAGTCTGCTTCTACACTATAATCGATAGCATCCTTTGAAAGTTCAGTATGAAGTTCTCGTGTATTGCCGTTCTTGTCTTTTCTGTTGAAGTCGTATATTCTGTAAGTAATATTTGATGTCTGCTGTATTTCAGCAATGAAACATCCGGCTCCTATACTATGTATACGTCCTGCAGGCAAGAAAAATACATCTCCTGGTTTTACAGCGTAGTCGGCTAATGCATCACATATAGTATTGTCGGCAATCATGGCTTCATATTCCTGAGGAGTGATGCTTTTGCTGAGGCCTGAGCGGAGGTGAGCTTTACCTTCGGCATTGTCGATAACATACCACATTTCTGTTTTACCCATAGAGTTATGGCGTTTCATAGCCAGTTCGTCGTCCGGGTGAACCTGTATAGACAAGTCATCCTGTGCGTCGATAAACTTGATAAGAAGAGGGAACTTACCTCCAAATCGGGTAAAGTTAGATTCACCAACAAGAGCACCCTTGTATTCCTGAACCATCTGAGTAAGGTTCTTTCCTGCATCAGGACCGTTTGCAACTACCGATTCGTCGCCCGGTACATCAGAGATTTCCCAGCTTTCTCCAACCTGAGTCTGAGTGCTTTCAATATTTTTAAAAGGAACGATTTTTTCTCCACCCCAAATAGTGGACTTTAAGATTGGTTGAAATTTTAATGGATACATAGTGACTTTAATATTAGTGATTTTTGAATCTGTTATTTTAAATTATTTACAAATGTAGTGCAAATAATTGAAAAACAAAAGCAAAAAAATAAAAAGCCCGCCACGGAACTTTAAAAATCCGGGCGAGCTATATGTGTTTTTAAAATATTCAGCTATTACATTCAGATTGAATGATGATTAGAGGGTCCAGCCTGAAGTCCAGTTGTCGTCTGTTGATACTGCACCGCGATAATCTGCATTATCGAAGAACGAGTCGATTTTGCTCATATCTGCTCCACCTGCAATTGTTCCGACATAATATGAAGTAAGAGTTGGATTTACGTTTGTTTCGTTATTGTTCCCTTCAGCTTCGAAGTCGGTTGCTGTATAAATATTTTCCTTACTTGTAAAATCAGAACCAATAGTTACATACTGAAGTTTAGACTCACCGTTCTTAAGAGCAGTTTCAGTCTCGTTTGTTTCTACAGTAAGACAGTTTCCTTTACCTGTAATGATGGCATTATATAAGTTTACTTTAGTTCCCGCACGAAGACGCACGCCCTGTTTTTCACCACCGTTGCCTACAAGTGTAACATTTGAGATAGTAGGGAATGATGTTGGAGTTGCAGCAAAGTTAGTGCTGTGGTTATCGCATTCCATCAGACAGTCGCAATCATATCCGAGCGCATCTTTATTTCCCTGATAAGCTACCAGGAACTGAGCCTTACCATTCCAACCTTCAGTCCAGTCGAAAGAGTCATCGCTACAGTCGGTTACTACAAGGTGTTTAACATTTACAGAACCGCCGAACCATTCGAAACCGTCGTCAGAACCCATATAAGCCTGAACATATTCTACTGTTGTGCCGCTACCTACACCATAGAATGTTATACCGTTTGATTCTTTATCTTCGCTGAACGCATAACCTGTATATTCCATACGTACATATTTCAATGTACCAGAGTTGTCGTCAGCCTTGTCACCGCCGTAAGTCGCGTCACCTATTTCAGATGTACCTGAACCAACATTTGTAGGTGCATATCCACAAATATGAAGACCGCCCCATGCACCTGGTTCCTTCTTTTCAGAAGTCATTACGATAGGGTTTGAAGCTGTACCCTGGGCATCTATCTTTGCACCTTGCTCAACCAATATATAATCTACCTTGTTATCATGTTTTGCAATAATAGTAACACCTTCTTCGATAGTAAGTGTGGCACCTTTCTTTACATGTATACCACCATCCAAAGAATATGTCTCACCGGCTTTAAGAGTTACGTCTTCGGTAATATCCGCATTTAGGATATTTTCGGCAATATCTCCGTTTCCGTTATCACCGTTGTTAAGATTCTCTTCTGTACATGCTGTAAACATGATACCACTTGCTGCTAATGCAAGAGTGGCGAATTTCCAATTTTTTCTCATAATAATTTAATTATTAAATGCTTTTGTTGTTATCTTTATCTTGTTACCTGTATTATATTACAAGTTTTATTGTAATTCTTTTTTGTAAGATGTAATTGATATGGTTGTAGTCTGCGGTTTTGCTATTTCTGCATTCTTATAGGTTAGAGTGAGTAAGAAACTCCAATTTCAAAACTGCTTCCTCTCTTGAATTTTTCAACTTCAACCACCTCTCCGGTCTTTGGAACTTCCTGCTTGAATATAACCGGTTGGTTAAGCAAGTCGTTGATCTGCAGTTTGACTGCAAATTTTGAATTCAGTTTCATGCTTCCCGCAAAATTGAGTGTGTGAACCGACTGCTGTTTTACGTCTCCCAGTCCGGAAATACCAACCGAGTGTATTCTCGGTCCCTGAAGATTATAAAGTAATGCGGCAGATATTTGTCTTTCCTCATCTATTCTTGGACTGTAAGTGATATCAGCGTTCACAAGGTATGGCGATGCTCCCTGCAAAGCACGCTGGTCGTTTGTATATACACCTCCTTCAGGAAGTTTTACGTTGGTATACATATAAGACGCGTTGGCTCCGAGTTTAAGGTCGCGTACCAGTTCTTTTCTGAATTCCACTTCCACACCACCGGCAAGTCCGTTGTCGGCATTTCGGAACGACTGTACTGTAGCACCTCCCGACAATTCCTGAATTCTTTCTATAGGACTTTCAAGATGTTTATAATATGCTGTTACAGAAAGCATGTCTCCATTATCGGCAAACAGTTCATAACGAAGGTCGAAGTTGTAGTTGTAACCATTCTGCAAGTCGGCATTACCTCGAATCTGTGATGCACCATATGATTCCTGATAAAGGAAAGGAGCCATCTCTATAAACGAAGGTCGTGTAACAGTTCTTGAGAACGAAAGGCGCAAGCTGTTAGACTTGTTTATCTGATAGCGGAAATTGGCTGCCGGGAAAAGATCACTTGTATTTAGTTCGCTCTTTTCTGGACGTCCGCCGTCGGTATGATAATTAACCCACTGACGAGAGTATTCATATCTCACACCAAGGTTCAGCAATAAAGATTCCACAGGATAATAATCTGCAAGAATATAACCAGCTATGATATTATTCCCTGCCTGATACTGGTCTTTAGGCTGGTTAACCAGATCGATGGTGATTAACTCGTTCTCTATATTTTCCTGATTGATGTAATCCGATGGATTATATATATCTGTAATAGTCGGGTTTAGTTTGCTTAAGTTGTAATAGAATCGTGTAGCCTTATAGTCTCTCGATTTATCTTTATAAGTAACACCAGCCTGAATCTTATTATTATCTCCGAATTTATAGTCACTCATAAGATTTGCTACCCATTCATTTTCATCAAGCGAGCCGAAGTATCTCATTGTCTCCTGTCGGTTAAGTTTGAAGAGTTCAAGAGAGTTGTCTTCCTGCACCTCAAACATAACCTGTCTTCTGTCTGGTTCCGCACTCGAAGTCTTGCTGTAAGAACCGTTCCAGTTAATGTTCCAGTTGTCTTTTATAAAGTGCTTTCCGCTCAACTGATGATTCTGAAGGCTGTATATATGAGTAACGCTGTTGCTTCCAATCAGATTATGGTCTTCATAATCCACACCCTCGCGTCGCATATAAGTATCAGATGCATTTCTGGCATAGAAGAAAGTATAGCTAAGCAGGTCTTGTTTGCGGAAAGAGTATCCCACACTGGCAAGAGAAGCTATTTTCAGTTCGTTGGTATAACTGTCGTACGAGAAATTGTTGAGTGTATTACCTGTAGCCTCCAGTGTACGGACATATGCATCCTTCATAAGCTGTTGCCCGTTGCTTACTCCAAGCGATGCAAGAACACTAAGATTATTTCCTTTTATATCGAAATTCTTTCCGAATCCCACATTACCGCCAAATTCAGGCAGGGCTTTGCGTTTTGTCACATCGAATGTAGTATTGAATAATGGGTTCTTTCTTGCATAATCTTCGAAATCGCTCAAGTCCATTTCGGTATACATGCTGTTGAGTGAAGGAGTGCGGAATAAAGTACCCTGTTGGTCCATACGGTACATATCCTGGCCTAATGTATTGAATTTACCACCTGTATTGAAAGATATGTTGAAAAAGTCTTCCCCTGTCTGTTCTTTTGTACCTATATCTATATGGGCGCCCGAATAATCGGCAAATGTATTGGCTTCGTAAACCTTACTTACAGTGATGTTCTTTACTGCAGAAGTAGGGAAGAGGTCGAGCTGAATAAGTTTGTTGTCCGGGTTAGGCGAGGCAATAGGCAAACCGTTCAGTGTGGTTGTACTATATCTGTCGCCAAGTCCTCGTACTATAATCTGTCCGGCAGATGCTATTGAAATACCTGAAATCTTTTTGACACCTTCTTCTACATTCGAAATACCCTTTGTGCTCATTTCCTTTGCACCAAGGTTTTCAATGGCAACACTCGATTTCTGTCTTTCCATCATCAGGGCACGTTCGCCTTCAAGATTCTTTTTTGCAACAACAGTAACTTCATCAAGTTGCTGATTATCGGTCGACATTGCAATTACAAGTTCCGACTGCATATTTTTGTTGACTGTAATTCTTTGTGTCTGGTAAGCAACATATTGAACTATCAGTACAGCCTGGTCTTTTACGTCATTAAGTTCAAACTTTCCGTCTATATCGGTTACTACTCCCGAGGTGGTCCCCTCAACCTGAACGGTTGCACCTATTAGCGGTTCGTTTGTTGCCTTGTCAACTATTACTCCTTTTATATTAATAGCCTGAGCACATACAGCGGCCATAAACATAGGAGAAATCAGCATTATTCTTTTAATGTTATTCATTCTCTTAACTCTTATTGTTTTCCGCTGACAAAAGTAGTGCTGTAGTGTTACTTGACTGTTGCAATAATTTTATAATGCTTTTACGTATCTGTTTCGATGTTGTTTCATGATTCTTGGTCAGATTTAATTTGAGTCCACCATTAACCAGTGGTTGTACGATTATAGCAGAATAAGCGTCCGACTTAAGTGGGACGTGCGTACGACTTTAGTGGAACAAGCGTCCGACATAAATGAAACAAGCATCCGACTAAAGTGAAACGGTCATACTTACCCAACCCTATCAAAATTACATGAAAGTTGTTTTTTATTAATTAAGTAAAGTACGGCTTTGTGATGGAGGTACTCCATACTTTTCCTTATAACATCTTGAAAAATGTGCCAGAGTCTCGAATCCTAATTCACAGTAAATTTCAGAAGGACGTTTTTTAGTATGTATAAGTATATTATGTGCTTCCTCAAGTCTTTTTTCCATAATTATTTTAGCCGGAGTCATCCCCCAAATCTTGATACACTCCCTTCTGAATGTAGAGAGGCTTCTACCCGACAGTTCTGCAAATTTGCTTATAGGAGCATTATACATATAGTTGTTGTTTATAAATACCTCTAAAGATGTCGGGTGAAGAGTCTGGTCTGTGAATTGAGAGAAAAGATTAAGCTTATATCTTGTTTTCAGAATATACATACATTCATTAAGCTTCATATTTATAATATTGTCATCTGGGGTAATATTGTATGTAGAGTAATATAATAAAGAAGAATATAATGCCTCCAGATATGCGTCATTTTCTATTTTCTCGAAATTAGAAACCTTGTTTCCTGATGTGTTAATGCCTGAAGGATTCTGACGCAGATATGATGTCAGAAACTTGTCCGAAATGTTCAGGCAAATCATTCTGAAAGGAAGTCTGGAAGCCGGAATCATCTTTATTCTGGAGAAGCTTCCAGGCGTAACAAATGCAAACTCACCACTATTAACTTTCAGTGTCTTTCCCTGAGTACTGAATTCTGCACTTCCGGATACTATCTTTATTACCTTAAAACGCCTTTCGAACAGTTCACGTACGGTACTCTTATAATATACCGGAGTAAAGAATGGTGCTTCTGAAATCATTTCTTTCATAATATGCGCAGTTTTGTTTCTGCAAACTTACATATTTTCACTTTTATTTCAAAGTTAAAATATAATGAACATTTCAGACAATATTAAATGACTTTCTCAGATAAATTTAAGTGTGCTTTATACAGTAATTTTGCATAGAAAAAAACGTGGAATGGCTTATGAATTAAAGCATGTTATTATAATATGTATTTAGTATAATGCCTTGCGTGAGTTGTCGTAGCGGGTATTTGAAATTATAATGATGACTTGCAGATGCTGTTACCTGTGAAGACAAAAACGGAAGTTTATAGAAACATCTTAAATAAAGTTTTTTCATAGTTGGGGGAATATTACTTACAGTCGTGAGACAGTAATCCCTTTAAATCGTTTTTTAGTTTAAATAAGTATCATTTTCTCATGCTGAATCCTGAACCGGATAGAGTGCTGTCCGGTTGGATTCTGCAATTTTGGGGGTTTATGGTATTATTATTTGATGGTTGTTGTATTTACAAAAGGCTACAATTCATATCAACATAAAATAATTACATAAAATTCACAACTTCTAAATTCATCTTTAATACTCACTAAAAAACCTCACTCATAGTAAGATTTCCAATCTTCGTGAGTGAGGTTTAATGTTTTAATTTATATTAATCTGAAAATGTGATTGCATTTCATTATAGAAATGAAAATTATCATAGCAATGGAATTTATCATAAATTGATGTGAATCTGACAAATTCATAATTCTATAATAAATTGTGAGGTGTACTGAATTTAGTTGACAGGTTAATAATTAAAATCATATATAGG
>artificially_reared_2__coassemble_421_pt1 | contig 22983 bp, 21 predicted proteins | sample artificially_reared_2__metabat2_high_PE_035 | metagenome-assembled genome bin artificially_reared_2 | reverse complement strand
TTTTGATGGGTCAATTTAGAGTATAATAGTGGGTCAAGTGACTTTATATTTTCCAAGATTACAACAGACTATTACGGCAAACAGGTACCGGTCCATGCCCATGGCACTATCAATATCGAGGAGCCGACCTCTTCAGGCAGCATCATCTCCGAAAAGGTGGCTGAACTGTACGACCGCATAGTGAATCCTATCCTACTCGTGCGCCGTATTAACCTGTCGGTGAATCACCTCATACACGAGGAGCAGTATAAAAAGCAACCTAAGTTCGTTCAGCTCGATCTTTTTACTGACCCCGAAGAGTCCGAAAGACAGCGGAAAGCTGACGAGGAAAAGGCTGAGAAGGAACGCAGACGTCAGGAAGCTATCCTGAGTATAAAGAAGAAATTTGGTAAGAATGCTATCCTGAAAGGCATCAACTATGCCGATGGAGCAACCCAAAAAGAACGTAACCAACAGATTGGAGGGCACCATGAGTAAATATGACGACATAATCAATCTGCCACATCATGTCTCAAAGAACAGGACACCTATGTCCATGGAGAACCGTGCCGCCCAGTTTGCCCCGTTTGCCGCTCTCACAGGACATGATGAAGCGTTAGCCGAAACAGCAAGGCTGACTACTCCCAAGAAGCTCCTTTCTGATGATGAGATGACAAGTCTTACAAGAAAACTCGCTCGCGTCATTAAACAGATTCCGGGACAGGAAGAATACACTTTCATGTATTTCGTTCCTGATGTTCAAAAAGAGGGAGGCAAATATGTTTCAATAACAGGTACAGTAAAAAAATACGACGAGGTGACAAGAACAATCACGTTATCGGACGGGAAAGTGCTTCTGATTGATAATATTCTGTCTATCAAAAGACATGGTACTCCGGAGTTATAACGGGTTATACCGAAGTTTCGTTCACCAAAATACGCAAAGACCCGGCAAGGATAAAAACCTATCCTTGCAATGAAAGCGTGATTGTCCTATAGAAGCTGATGGCAAGACCGCTCCTACTCACCTGTACTTGACTTATATATCAAGATGAGCTATCTGTCTCTTCTGAAATTGTTTCGTTCATCTCCATTCCACCATACTTCCACGATGTAGAAGAAAAGACGGAAGACGAAAAAGACAATAACAGTATCAAAAATTTCATTCATACTCGTTCCATTTAAAATCAATACACATTAATAATCGGGATGCCCCTCGCTCGTGCTTTTTTAATGGTGTAGTATGTTCCCCCTTTCTCACGGCCATCATAATAGGCTATGAGATATGAAGCATTCTCAACCATAAACTCGTCCCGGTCAAGGAAGCATCTCGGATAATAGCAGTCACTGAGCACAATTACCTTATCAGCCAGTTCAAGCAACCGTCTATAAACTCTTTTATCATAGATATTATATCTTTCTGCCTGGCCTTCAAATGGTATGGCTGCAGTCAGAGATATTCCGGGCAAATTACATTTCAGCGATTGTACCAACTGTGCTGCCATCAGGTCTATTCCCAAAGCAAATCCGGAAATGAAATTCCTGATGCCATGGTCATAGGCTTCGGATATTGCCGAAGTAAGGCGTTCCTGAATAAATTCCCTTTGGGAAAAGTCATAGAACCGATGTCCTGTAAAAGCAGCTGAGACTGTCCTGTCAAATTTCAAATCATTCATAATTGTCATTTTAGTACGTATTTATAGCTTGTTTTAGCAAGGAAGATGCCGTTTGTAACATGAGCTCCGGCTTGTTCCAATTGGGAGACATAGGCATTAAAGGATGCACCCGTTGTGACTACATCATCCCAAATGCAGACCTCCTTGTTCTTGAAGAAATCAGCATCAATCTCAATGTTGTTCTGCTCATTTATCCGTTTGGCACGCTCTTCCTTTTTTATCTTTGTTCCATGGACTACAGTACGTTCACCGATGACACTCACGTGAGAGAACCCGTCAATGGCTCCGGAAAACCTGCATACAAGCTCGGAAAAATGTCTGTTTCTCATTTCGTTACGTTCCGGACTACTTGCAGGGATGCACGAGAATACCACATTGCATATCTTACGGCCAAACTTCTTTACGAGGAACTTTGCCACGCATTTGGCCACCTCCAGGTGGTTGCGGCCATCCTTGTAGTCATAGACAATCTGACGGTCAAAAACTGCGTCCATTCCTATGTTCTTGATGCGTGAGGGAAAATATCGCAAGAAACTAATCAGTTCCTTGTCTTCCTGACCTTTGATGTAAACATTCACTGTGTTCATACTGCACTCTGATTTTGTTTCCCTTTTGTTAAGTCCTTTCGGACTGTGATCGGGAAGTTTTTTCTGTTTTACAAAGTGCAGCCAAACCAATACAGCAAGTCTTCAGTGGACAATACTCTTTTCAAGGAAAAGGAAGATTGTTTACTGAGAACGACTTGCCAATTTGGTGATGGATGCAACAACTTTGCAGAAAAAAGTTCACAGAATCACAAGTAGGAATGAAAACACAATGATTATAAGTATCAGGAAAGAGAGCAAAGCATTATAACTGTTGGGTGGGAAATGTCCTGCACCGCCAACAGCAAGTACGGCATCAAAGAGCTCTTTGCTATCTTTGATAGCGGAATGCTCCTGCCGTACCTTTGACAGAGGGGTGTTCAGGCTATAGTCGATCCACTCGACCATGGAGAGAATACTTCTATGGCAAACTGTTAGCGGATGCGGACACTGGTGTGGGCGAAGATTATAAGAAAGATAACTCTATGATTATAAAAGTCAATGAAAACATTAGCTGGTGGAGTGGTGAAAGCATAGCAATAAAACTGTGGGCGGGAAATGTCCTGCACCGCCAACAGCAAGTACGGCTTGAGAGAGCTCTCTGCTATCTATGATGGCTGAATGCTCTTGCCGTACCTTTTGACAGAGGGGTGTTCTGGCTATAGTCGATCCACTCGACCATGGACAGAATACTTCTATGGCAAACTGTTAGAGGATGAGGACATTGGTGTGGGCGAAGATTATAAGAAAGACAACTCTATGATTATAAGAGTCAATGAAAGCGTTAGCTGGTGTAGCAGTAAGAGCATAGCATTACAACTGTCGGGTGGGAAATGTCCTACATCCCCAACAGCCAGTACGGCATTAAGGAGCTCTCCACTATCTTTGATAGCGGAATGCTCCTGCTGTACCTTTGACAGAGGGGTGTTCTGGATATAGTCGATTCACTCGACCATGGACAGAATATCTCTATGGCAAACTGTTAGAGGATGAGGACATTGGCGTGCGCGAAGATTATAAGATTAGAAGGTCATTATCTTTAATAGAAACTTTGACATTTAAAACGAAGTGGAAGTTATTGTTCTACCTACGACCTATTTCTTACATTATAAAAGAGAAAAGCCATGACTATTGTAAGAAAATTTATACAATAAAACGGCTCCATATGGATACTATGCTTTTAACCATATACTTATTTTGTTATGAAACCATATTAAATTTCGGCAGCCTTAAAATTAAATACAGGCTTTATTACAGTTTCAATATCAACTGTATCCTTAATGTTATCCATGATTTCGTATTTTGATTTATAAACCATAGGAGACTCGTCTTTGGTATATTCTGTTACTGTTTCACTATATACATCTTCCATCGATTTTTTGAAATCCTCCAGACTTATCTCCTTAAATGCCTGACTACGGCTCATGATTCTTCCAGCACCGTGAGGAGCAGAATAGTTCCAGTCTTCATTGCCTTTCCCGATACAAATCAGAGAACCGTCACGCATGTTCAACGGTATGATACATTTCTCACCTAGCCTTGCCGATATTGCACCTTTTCTGATTATATTATCATTACCAATATAATTGTGGACACTTTCAAAAGGCTGAAAATGCTCTTCAGATGAAGCAAGACCTTTTTCAACGATAAAATCCATAATCAGATTTACAATCAGTTTACGGTTTATCTGTGCCCAATGCTGGCAGATACACATATCATGCAGATAGTCTTCCCGAAACTGACCTTCCAAATAACATAAATCCTGTGGTATTGTCAGTTTGCGGGTCTTAAATGAGTTGTGAAGATTTCTGATGACATCCTGTAATTCACTTTTTCGTCCGGCTTGTTTGTACTCTTCAATAATACGATTTTTTTCTTCTATCAGTTTATCCCATCCGGACTGACATTTAACTGCAAGTTTCTGATAAATATCTGCCACCTGCTTCCCTAAATTGCGGCTTCCGGTATGCACTACAAGGTAGTAAAGGCCTGACTCATCTTTGTCAAGTTCTATAAAATGATTTCCACTTCCAAGCGAACCTATTGATTTATATAGTCTGCGAACTTCCTTCAATTCACGATAACAGCGCAACTGCAATATCAGTTGTTTTGCATTCTGATAAAGTCCTGAATACTTTTCCGGCAATGGAAGATAGTTCTCATCCCTAAAGTCACGCCCAGAAGGAATAGCACGGAGGATATATTCATTCAAAGCATGGAAGTCAATAGAGCTGTTGCAGGTAAATGGTTGAACCAACATACCACACCCTATATCTACTCCTACTATATTAGGAATCACTTTGTCACCCAAGTTTCCCGTAAAACCTATCACACATCCAGCTCCGGCATGAACATCCGGCATAATGCGAATCTTGCAATCACTGAATACATCTATGGACAGCAACTGCCAGATTTGGTCAAGAGCTGTATCTTCTATATTGTCTGTGAATATCTTCACATCATATCCATCTATCGTCTTCATATGAATATCTTTAATTACATTTGGTGAATATATCGATTCTGAAGATGTTTTTCTCCATATTAGAGTCATTAACCATCGTCCATTTTAACTGAGAGTCTTTGGTCAGTTTAGTCATAATTTCAGAATGTACTACATCAAGAAAATTACGAACTATATCATCATCGGTTTCTATATTATAGTTAATTGCTATAATTATATTGGATATATCATCTACGGAACGATATTTTTTAGGAAGATAATTCAGCAGGTCTTTCAATTCCAACTTTAGACTATCGATGTTGTCGGACAATGTAAAGAAGTCTATAAACTTTGTATCAGAGTAGTATCTCAAGAAACTTCTGACATCATTAAAATCAAAACAAATAAGACTGGGGTTCACTATCATATTTATAAATGAACTTACAATACTCATTACTTTTCTGTCGGCCTCATTATATAAATCTGAAATAGTGCTACAAGGCAAAACATCATAGTCTACAACAAAAATCCCGTCTGCTAATTTTTCTATTTCATCAAGGAGTCGTAAAGCATTTTCTCTCTTCTCCAGTCCCTCGGATGAGTGAGGTAGTGTGACGACAAGCAATTTTACCTTTATTTGCATGTCAACAGCTTTTTGTAGAAAAGCCCTTATACAGCCTTCTCCTGTACCTCCGCCAAGGCATACTATAAAGCAGGACAGTATTTTATCGGTAATGATTTTCTCTATGCTTGGTAATATTTTCTGACACTCTGATTCTGCAAGACTTCTGTCCTTTCCACTGCCCAATCCATCTGCTCCTATCAGGTATTTATGCGGTAATGACAGTTCCTCCATTTCTTTTCTGTTCATACCAAATACACTTAACTCTGTATCGGTCAACTCACAAGCCTGCATTTTGTTCACTATTCTGCCGGCTCCACCGCCAATACCAATTATAGAAATAGCTGGCTTAGATTCTATTATAGATTTTAATAGTAGTTTTAAATCATTATCCTCCATATACACTTTTCTTTATTATATTATATACAATAAATATCCTTCTTCTTAATATAAAATAAACTGGCAGTAACATAAATACCAGAAATGCCAATGAATAGACAACAGTACGTTGAAATACCGTAAATCCAGAAATATCAGGATGTGACAATATACTGCGTAAAGGTTTCATTATTATAATATTTAAACAATCAGGCCGGGAACAGGAACATCCATTCGGCATCAGTTTGTGATGCCAGGACGAAGACAAGGACAAAAGCAAAGTCAAAGACCGGGTAACATTCAAACCTCACATGGTATATATTACCCGTCGTGTTTTTAAGTTAAACATGTCTCAAACTAATCCTCATAAATAATGACTGATGATACTGTTCCCGTAAAGAAAGAATCGATATACCTTATGATATCAGTTTCTTTCAACCTGATTTATTCTTCCAATAGAGACAACTTTTCGTATGTTGTCTGAAGTGCATCCGGAATGATAATCTTCAGTTTGGATACACGATCAGATTCCTTTATCTGCCACTCTTTATATTGGGAAAACATCCGTTTGTACTGCAATGAAGCTTTTTCCAGTTCAGACTTATGTTTCTGTTGAGATTCCAGATTCAACCGGTCGGACTCTCTTTTCAATGCAAACTTGATACAGTTCAGTTCACGCTCATTCTGTCTGTGTATCTTTTGCAGTTCAAAGAAGACTTCTTCCACCTTCTCCTGGCTTACCGAAGCTGTATGGGAGTAAATCAAGGTATCCTTTCCTGTTCCGTCAGCTGTATAAGGCTTCATCGTCTTGGTTAAAAGTTCTTCTCTGGCATCCGAAAACTTTCCTCCGGGATGGATATATTTTCCTATGGTTGCGGCTATAGCTTCAAGTGTAAAATAACGGTTTCGTTCTTTCACATTCATTTCGGCTATAAGGTCTTCCACACGTATTTCTTTCGGAAGTTCTGTCTTTTCAATAACTGGATATCCGGATGACTGACACCATTCATCAAAGGAGCATTTGTTTACTTGCTGTATCTCCCTTTCCTTAGCTTTTATGGCTTCGCGCATCCAGGCACAAAAAGCATTCATTTCTGCAATTTCTTCAAGCAAACCCTTTACTTCAGATAAACTCTTTTCATCATAACCCAAGCTGACTGTCTTTCCGCTTTTGGAGAGTGAGCCGACAATATCCACTTTTGTAGTAATGAAACTCATATTCTTGAGTTTTGCTTCATTGCCTAAAATGGTTTCCTGCGCAAGGTTAGCTAAATGAGATGCAGAGGTTGAAGTCAGTCCCTTGTCCGAAAAGAATACCTCATTTGCTTTCTCCATAAATACTAATCCAATTTCTTAAATTCAAAATCGTTTTTACTGCAACATGCTTTCTGATAGTCGAATCCATACAGGCGCATATATGCTTCCTTAATTTCCTTGGCACCGTTATAGAACGGATCGGTAGTGTGCTGTTGTGTAGTAACTGTGACTTCCATTTCTGGTGTCAGTACTGTTCCATTCGTTTTCTTTACTCTCTTTGGAGTTACTCTAAATACTTTTGACATAATATTTTCATTTTAAAAGTTTACAATAAAAAGTCCCTCAAAACCCATCCTCATTTCTACATAACCGATATATGGTGATACTGATGTGCTGCCACATTCAAGGCTGTGCTACATACTCATGTACACAATGCTGGAAATACCCGACAAAATAACTCGCTTGTGTCCCCAAGCCATAAGTTCTCAGATTTTTCCAGACAGATTGGAGAAATATCGCCTTTATGCAAAAACTACCTCTATTCATTTTCCTCTATCCACCCTCATCCTTTATATGGTTTTGCAATGTAAAATATAATGTATACATTTGTTTGATTATGAATCAGACAAAACTACATACTTACTTTTGTAAAGAATACAAGACATACCCGATATAACGGCTTGCCTTTATCCCAAGGCTCTAAGAAGTTCAGTTGCATTACCTCATATATAAAGGACTACACTAAAAAATTATAATAGGTCAACAGTCCAGTTGATACTCTGAATCAGATTGTCCAGTTCCCTAAGTTGCTTGCAATAAGAGTCGGTTTCTTTACGTAAATCAGCTACATCAACTGTTCTGATGTATCTGATTTCATTTCGTCCGTACCTAGTTTCAGTTTCTGTAACGTGCTTAAGTACCTCACGCATTAGTGAGACCCGTGCCGAAAGAGAATCACGTCTGGCAAGCATCTTGGTCAAATTTTCTCCATTATGCGTAATCTGCATATTGGCACAGTTTATCTGATAGACCAGCTTCTCCTGCTTTTCAAGGCAGGAATCCAGTTCCAAAAACAGTGTTTCTACATCCTCCGCAGGAGTATCGCCCTCCTGAACCTTGGCACTGTCCTTCAATCTACCTTTAATTTGGCTGATTCTTCTTTGTAAATCAGCCCTGTTGCTAAGTGCTTCTGCTAATTTCATAACGTTGATATTTTTATTTGACAATACAAAGTTATTATCTGCAATATGCCAAATTGAGGCATAACAAAAAATTATTTCTTGATTTTGAATCTACGTTTCTGATTTTCTTTTGATATTTCTTCTGTTCCACCGTAATAAGTGATTTCCCACAGTAGCCCGGCAGTCAATTCTTGAGCTGTTATCTCTACGTCATCATCAATTTGAATATCCATCCCTAAGATTTCTGCCCATGAATGATATTCCGCCATAGTGCAAACAAGTTGATGGTCTGTTCTGGAATGAACCGAACAGTTCATATCAATCATAGGACTGCAGCTTTCCCATCGGCAAACCAGCTTTATATAATAATCTGATGGCTCTTCCTGTATGCATTGAATGGACTGGTATATTCTTTTCCATTTATTCATATCCAACCGTTCTGCAAGTTCAGGTACATTGTGCTCCCATAACTTTAAGAAAGGTTGCAGAATTTCTTCAAAGTCATATTGCTCCAATAAGTGTTTAAAGGTAACAACTCCGAATGAAGCATTCCTTTCATTTTTTAGTTTCATGAAGCATGATACGTTAATACAATGAGTTGATAACAATTCATACATCTTTTCTCCTTGTGAATGGACATGTCCGAACAGATGGTAAGCAGATCGTGATTCTTCTACCCAGTCTTTTAACTTTCTTATACCGTCATTATCATCAAGAATACTTTGGGGAGGAAAATGTGTGATAAGTATATCGGTGTACGCAGGAACAGGAGATTGAATATCTGAGTAAAGATTGTTTCGTAAGCTCTTGCAACTTATAGAATAGAAAGATATTCCTTTGTATTCCATTCTACTATCGTACAGACACACAATATTGTCTGGGAACAACTGGTTAAGTTTGTCTGGATAATAATCAAACAGAATCTCATGGTTTCCAGGAACAAATATACGCAACCTGGCAGGTACATTCGAATACCAGTTCAGAAAGTCTTTCAAGCCTTCCTCAGAAAAGTCTGTAATCACATCTCCCGCACAAATCAGTATCTCGATATTCGATGGTATTCTCAAACCTCTGTGCATTCCGTGTGTGTCTGAGAATGCAAAAATACTTTGTCCTTTATAATTAAAATACATGGCTTTGATTTTATTGTCAATACAAAGTTGTTACTCTATATATGCCAAATCAAGGCATTGAAGAAATATTATTTTTAATGCCTCAGTTTGGCATATGTACTATCAAATTTTGCAGCAGATTTGATAAATCTAAAGAATATGGATAGTAAAATGAGCATAACCAATCAAATGAATATAAGAGAATCATTCTCTTTTGAAAGGCGAGTAACAGAATTTCTCTCCGTTGAAGAACTACTATGTTTGCAACTACAGGGATATTCCTATAAAGATATATTGCAGAATGCACATTTGAAAGACTATATTATTACAGGATCTCAATTATATCTTAAAAAAGCCAGATTGATTATAGAAAAACAAACTATAGCCGGAATCTCCACAATTCCTGTTTATGACAATAGATATCCACCTAGACTCATAGAAAGTCTGAAAGAAGATGCTCCATTACTTCTTCATGTCTTGGGTGATTTAAATATCACCAATGCGATAGACAGTGCAGCTGTTATCGGGTCGCGTAAAGTTGACACAAAAGGGAAAAATGCAGCATATCATATAGCTAATAAGCTATCAATTAGTGGTCATATAATTGTAAGCGGACTGGCTTTAGGATGTGACACGGCCGCCCACAGAGGATGTCTGGATGCCGGTGGTAAGACAATTGCTGTTGTTGCTTCCGGATTAGACATTACATATCCTAAAGAAAACAGGAAATTGCAGGACGATATAGTAAATAACGGAGGTTTACTTGTTTCAGAACACCCCTTTGGAGTGAAAGCAAACCCTACAAGACTTGTATCACGGTGCCGGATTCAGGTCGGGCTTTCCAAAAGCGTTATTGTCGCAGAATCTTCTCTCAAAAGTGGAACCATGCATGCCGTTCATTTTGCTCAAAAATATTTGGGGAATAATATATATGCGGTAGAATATGATAAATACGATGACAACAACTTAGGAAATAAGTATCTGATTGAACAAGGTATAGCAGAACCTATAACAATTGAATAATATTACTTAATAATAATTTGAACTATGACAGTAAAGGAACTTATAATGAGCGTCACTTTTGAAGATTTATTACCAATCTTAAAAGAATCTGAATCAGACCATCTTGACAACATTTATGCTTTCCGTGAGGCGTATGATATTTTAAGAAATATGGAGCCAAACAAAAAATGTCAGGAAACAATATTGATTAGTACTTTTTTTAGTCAAAACGAAAGGGTTATAAATGTAGTTTCCAATGATGACTGTTGGGAAAATGAATTGGCAAAAACAATTTTTTTCAATGGTGAGTTTACCCCGACAATTACAGAATCTGCTGCACACTGCTTAATGGAGCTTACACATCTTGGGTTTTCTCAATCCTTTAAATGAAAGTGAAACCGAACTGTTTAAGGAAAAGGTAAATGGAATTTTGGGTTATAAGAATATACTTTGGGGAAATATGGAAGATATTTACGATAGCTCAGATATTCAGATGATATTGCTATTGAATAAACTTAAGTAATTGAATAATATCCAGATATAATATTCAATTATAGCTCATAGTCTAAAGAAAAAAACAAATTTAAAGATTGATAAAGTGTCTATTAACGTTCCAATAACCAAAGAAATTAAGTTGGAAGTACCAAATGAAGTATGGTAATAAAGGTAGTCGGTCACCATGGTATCCTGGTATCCCGACCTCCCGATAGTAGAAAAAAAATCTTTGAACAAAAACATGTTCTCATTAAATAAGAGGATGTGTCATTGTGATATGAACCCCGAATGTTATACAAAAAACTTTCGGGGTTCATATCACATCAGATACAGCCCTTGAAAAACTGTTTTATCTTGCATACCGCAATATACGGAAGAAGTGGACCATGCCACTGGCTAACTGGGCTACAATCTCGCAACAATTAGCCATAAAGTTTGGAGAGCGATTTAAATTATTGTAATTTTACGCTCGTCGGGACGGGTGGTCCCGCCCCTTGGCGCTGGCCGTTCCCCGACCGATGAGTTTTATAGAGAAAAATAATGCGTGACACAGTTTATTTTACACTACCGAATAACATTTATTAGGAGATATCAAGAATACTACATCTATTATCAAGTAAAAACTTAATATCCGAATTGTGTTCTAGTATTTGTTTTTCACCCCACATTCCATCACAATCATGAGTGATTCTATACATTATTTTTCTTTTCGGCTGCAGATCTGCATCAAGTATTGCCTTTTCCTTAGGGGCCTTATCATTCAAACTAGAATTAGCTCTCCTGCTTATTAAGCATAGATTTCCAATACTATCAACATTCACATCACCTATATTCCCATAGGATTGCGGAAGATGATGTTCTACGGAGTTATAATAGTGAAAATAAAAATCCTTGATTTCATCAATATATCTAACATTGTTATAATTCGTTTTGTAAGCTACCCAATACAAATAATCTACAAAATTAAAAATAAAGTGTGGAGTATTAGTTCCTAAAGCTTCAAATGGCCACTTTATATCGTCAGCAAACTGGAATTTAGCCTCTAATTGCAGATAATAGTTACAAGACCATTTGTCAAGATATACAGAAAGTTCATTAGCATCAACTCCATCTACTTTTTTGTCTTTCAACCACAAAAACAAGTCAAAAAGCCAGTTTTTGTATTTCTTAGAACGAAAAGTTACCTGAAGCATAGACTCACTCATTATAATTTTTCTCTGAATATCATCTTCTAACTCATTCTCATCAGCCTCATCTCTTCTATTAGAAAATGTATTTCTGAACTTCAAACTAGACGACGATTTCGAATACGAATGATATGGTTTCAACATAATCCAACGCAACTTTTCATCTTCCTCTCCTTCACTAATACTCTTTATGACAAAGCGGTCAAACATAATCCTCATTTTTAGGAGCATCTTAATAAAATCCATAGGAACAATAGATTTCCTTATACCTTTATAGGTAGACAAAAGATTGTTAGGATTTAACTGAGTTGTATTATTGATAAGCTTAAACATATGCATAAGAAAGTTTGGGAAATCAATAATTGTTTCATACCTTATGTCTATATCCTCAAAATCACCTTCTATACTATCAATAATTTTGTTTTGTAACAGGACTTCATCAATGGTAAGTGGAGTTATCAGACTCTCATTATCTTCATATAATTCTAGAAAGTCAAGATTTAAAGAATCATAGTTTGTACCAAACAAAGGATAATGCTGATGTTTCATAAATCCTGACAATGTCTTTTGAATTGGTATATCCATTTGAGAACAAGCATCCCATATTGATGAGAACAAAAAGCGATTCTTACTATTAAGTTCTTTCATCATCAGAGCCTTTACCACCTCATGTTCTTGCAGTTGTTCGCCACGATTATTCATAATCTCAAAGTATGCGGCAACATCCGTATCATTTGGTAGAATTGTCCTAACTAAAATTACATTATTACAAAGGTATTCCTTAAACATTGCCTTATCAGATTCAGGCATCGTTTCTAATGTAACTGTACTTTCGTCTTGTTTTGTATGAATCTCAGTTGTTTCAACTATGTCTATAGCATCAACCAAACGGATAATTTTTCTGATATCTTTTTTATGGCACTCATCTGAAAAATCTTTAATTGTAGCAGATAAAAACAAACCTTTAAAAAATTCTTCCACTTCAGGTCTAGAATCGTAATTTAAATGAGGAACATCCAATAACCCTAATGATTTACATATCAAATGTAAAGTTGTTAATCTTTGCTGTCCATCTATTACCTCATAAACTCCATCAGGCCTTTGCAAGACAACAAGACTACCTATATAATAATGAGAATCGTGATTTAGACAATGGTCATAAATATCTTGAATTAACTGTTGAATTTGCAGTTCTTGCCATGCATAGTTTCTCTGGTACAAAGGAATAACATAGTCATCATTCCATATTTCTGATATAGTTTTATTTAACTTCTCCATAATTAATAATTTTCAAATACACTATTGACTTCTTCGATAATGTATTTTTTTTCAATATTTCGTTTAATATTAAGAGCATTAATCTTTATAGGATTAAGCTGTGATAAATTTATAGCATTCTGTATAATTTGAAAGATCCATGCAACATTATTTGCTTTAGCCATTGTTTCATACCTGATCTGTTTCTTTTCTAGTCTATATCTATATATGCACATATAAAGTTCTTTGTAAATATAGTTCACTCCAACTTCACCAAAACGGTCAAACATCATCATAATTGCAGATTTATAAACTTCCCTAACATAAGTATCACCTTTTCGCCAATTATATCCTCTATAATGACAATGTACTTTGTAAAACTTCTTAAATTCTGATAACTGAGATGAATCTAGATGTATAAACAAGCGCTTATATATCTCCACATAAGTATCAATATATTCAAAAAATGGCTTACCATTTAATATAAGTTGGTTGATATTAACAAATGGATTTATATTATCACTATCACCATGAATAAACCTTCCTTTAATTTTAAAAATATTCATGTTCATGTTTCGCATCATCTGATTGGCAAGATCTTGTTGCAAAAGAATATTTTGAAATACAAAATCCAGATTACTCTCCTTATCAAGAGTTACACCTTTAAATTCATCTACATGTTTTTTTGTAAAAATAAATGCATCCTGTCCCCTTGACCACATTCTTGTTCGAAATAATTGCTCTTTGAATAATTGATGAAGAATATCTATACCGGTATCTTTTGTTTTAAAATACATAGTAGCATCTTCCCATTGTTTGTCACAAAGTATTTTATCTTCTCTGGAAGACGAAGACATAGCTCTTATATGATAAGCTTTAAGAAGATTATATGCTTCTAGGTCTTTCCCGCGTCCATTTTGCGACTCAAACATCTGAAATGCTTCTGAAAGTTCATCAACTTGTATTTCTACGAACAAACAACATGTAACAATATAATTTAAGAAACCATCCCTATCTGAAATGTTTAAATCAAGCCAATGTCGTATAAACTCATTGTTATGTATTATATTTGAAAAAGAGTCCTTATGGCTATATTTAAGAAATGGGACAATTCCTTTATAACCAAGAAGTTTTAATAGCAAAATAATGGTTGTTATTCGCTGTTGCCCATCAACAATATTCAACAATCCATTATCTCTATGTAAAATAACTGTACCTATCAAATAATTTAACTTACCATTACTTTGACTATTCTTGATATCTTTAAGAAGCTGCTCTACATTCTTTTCGCTCCAACGATAGGGGCGTTGATACTCTGGGATAGCAAGAACTTTAGATAGGCAATTGATTATTTTTACAAATTGTGCATTAACAGGAAGAATCTCATTACATTTATCTGGTTTTGACAATAATCTTTCATACTTTGAAATATGGGGATTCATAATATATGCTATCAATCGAAAGGAATCCATAACTTCTTGCCAATTCTGAGGTTCACCTTCTAAAGTCCAATTACATCCATACCTCAACCAATGGCTATGTGATACACGAGTATCCATTACATGACTCCATAAGTAGTCTCTTATTCCCCTCCAATTCGGTCCCTCAATGTGAAGATGAACTTGATTGGCCTGGTATTCAAAATGTAAATTACGACCCAAGCAATTACCTGCTTGTATATACCAAAAGCCATTACCAACATAAAAAGGTTTGCCTGGAAACTCTTTCTTGGCAAATTCCTCAATTTGTGAAGCAGATATCTCTAACATATTCTTTATCTATATTATTATTAATTCATTCATACCATGCTTTATAAAAGTACAAATAAAAACTTAATGTTCAATTATTTTTCTATCTTTTATATAACCAATACTTCGGTGATTTTTACCAAAGTGTTGTCAACTGTGAGTCATTAAAAACATCAATTATACTTTTAACTATATCTGACATAATTCATTTTATTTTTATGTATTATTTATTATTTGCAAATTCCCCTAAATACAACATCTTGTACCTCTACAGCCACATACAATAATGAATACCAATCGGTATTTCAACTGTTTGTATTAATAATTGAGAGTGTAAGCTTAATTACCGTTGCAAGTAACATCTCCAATTCAACTATAGCCAATATATTGTCTAGAAGTTTAATGAATAATGCAGATACCTACTCAGGGAGACAAGAGATTGGAAAAAGAACTATCGTTATAAGATTTATATTCTATTCACCTTGTGCATAATCATTTCTTATAAAACGATATTATATTTTCCGCAATTTGACACATTCCGTCTTTCAACCATTGTGGTTCAATAATTTCTATCTGGTCTGCCTGTTGTAAAAGCATCTGAACGAAGTCGTAATTAGGGCGTACATTGAACTCAATTGTAATAGACTCATCATCTGAGGATAATGCCCGTTGAGACTCATGTATAGGCAATGTAGAGAGATACTGTCTTGCCCATCCGTAAGCCTTGATTATAACATGTTCTATATCATATTCCGCATCGGCTATTATACCTACGCATCCTTCAAAATATTCATTTATATCAAATGAATCAGGAAGTTTAAATGTTGTATCCGTAACTTTGACATTGAGAATCCTGTCAAGAGCGTATGTCCTTATTTCCTCAGAATATACCGACCATCCTATAAGATACCAACGACGGTTATAAACCTTAAGATGATAAGGTTCTACCTGAAACGTGCTTGCATGAGACCTGCCAAAGCCCTGGTGGGTTATCTCCACTACACAATTCTGACGCATCGCCTGAAGTATTATCTGTAAATATTTATTTCCTGAAGGAATCTTCTCAAATGAGATGCGTTTCTCCAACTTTCTGTCTGCCTGAAGCTGGTTCAGTGTAGCATACGAATCTATCAGCCATGAACGAAAGGAATTCCCTTCTAATAAATCCGCATCTTCTATATAATATCCATATCCACGTTTGGCATCGCATGATATGATTATATCAAAGATTGTCTGTACAGCATCTTTATGATTCATAAATGTCTTCCACGGTAATGGTTTGCCATCACCTAATCCACAGTCTTCCCACCTATCACTAATTTCCTTGAATGTGATATATGGATGACATCTGATCAAATCCACGAGCCATACATACCGACCAAATTTGTTTGCTGCCATAAATACTTGATTATAAATTATATTATGCCACAATATTACATAAGAGACTATGCCAAAGTTAGGCATAGATATAAAAATATCCAACTTTTTTCTCAAAACAATTGGATATTTCTTAATTCATTCTGAAGATTTTCTCCATTTTATTACTTAGACATCATGAAAATTCTATGATGTAATATTAAGTCTTAAGCAAGTACTTCTTTTTTAGTTCTTTTGCTCGTTTCTCAATAAGGCTATCCCATAGGCGAGAATCCTGTAACCTACTGGATGGAATTTTATCTACATATCGTTCTTGAAAATCTATATTGTATAGCTTATCTCCATGCCAACGATTAATGAGTTCCGACCCATATGAGGAAGAAAATTTTCTAGAATGCAGTTTTTTTACTGGGATTGGAACTGAAAGAGAGGTTCAGCCGTCGGCAGACTCGATTTTCAAACAGTCCACACCGGTGTTTCCCGATATGAACTGTTTAAATTATGAGCTATATCAGTCTATGTCATAGCCTATCACACAATCATCATTGATTAGCAGATAATAATAACCGTTCCCAGTATGTCGGTATTCCTTGGAAAATCCCGCTATCATATCACCATTTTCCCGCGGTTCGCACCAAAGTGTCCCATCATAACCGCAAAAGTCAAACCTATAGCTTGAATACTTCTCTTTCTTCTTAAAGGCTTCCTTGAAGCATGCCATCACCATGTAGCCGCAATACTTCTCGATGGTGCTCAATCTGATACATTTTCCGTCAATTCCTGTTCCTGTGGTTATATGGTTCTCATAAAGGGATTTTGTCAAATCAGCATCTGCAATCCTACGCAACCAATCATTCGTATGTGTGGCAAGTCTGGCAAGCTTCTGGTATTTGAGATTCATCTTCTTTTCAGCCTCTTCTTCATTTTCAATGGTCGGATAATAGACCTTTTCGATACTTGACCAGGCATTAAAAACATAACCTCGTTTGCGTTTACCTTTTGCAATGATACCAATCACTCCCTCTCCGTCACTACGGTTAATGAACAACTTTCTACGCTCTCCACAAATTCTGACATACAATGATGTGGGGTTCTTTACGTTGCGAAGATACTCTTCTGCCGGATGAATCTTTTGTACTTCCATATCTATAAGTATTAAAATTAATCATTTCCCTTTTGTGAAATCGTGACAATTTCAAAGGGCTTCAAATTTTCATGCTCCTGGCACTGTGAAACATGGAAGACAAGACAAGTAAATGGCTGCAGATTTGTATGGTATACCCAAATCTCTGATTTGTGGAAGGCTGCCATATCAATCTGAGGCACATTAGAGAATCGGTACTTGGCGTTCGGACATTCACAGTAAATTTGCGATGAAAATCTGACAAGCCGTGAATTCTCGGCAAACAAAATGCTTATGAAATATGCTTTAAGCAATTACAAGAAGGCGAATTTAGATTCAACTACGAAGGGATTATCACACTTGTCTATCAAATATTTATGAAATTATCTTTCATTCATTCTTTGTCCACATGTATACATGTCGACACGTGTACATGTATACACCTATACTTGTAGACTTATATACATATTTACATATAGCCATGTATTCACATCTATATGAATACATGTATACAAAAAGCCACCACCAAATCATAAGACCTGATGATGGCTCAAAGCTATATAATACAATATCAATTGACGTAGGCGTAGCTTACGTTGAAGTAGGTGTCGGAAACCTTAGCAGTCGTTATGACCATTGACCTGTTAGAGTTCGTGAAACAGTATTCAAGTGTTGCCTCGTTCGCCGGGGCAATCAGAGAATAATGATCCTCCAGATATTCTATGACAAGACGGCTGTTGGCTATCAGCTCTGTGTCTATTACTGAATACAGTGCTCCATCTGAAGCGTAAAAACTATATAGGATGCCTTCATTACCGTTGCCGGTTTTGTAAGTGAGTTGAATTGAACTGGATATTGTTGCCTCCGATACAAAACCATATCGCTTCATTGAAAACTCCATATAGTTCTTGACCTCGTCTATGGTTGCACCTTCAACGTGATAAGGTTCAGTCCATACTTTCAGCTCCGGCTGAAGACTTTCAGCATCATACAAAATGTCGTCTTTATCGCAAGAAGTTAATACCAATGGTACTGCCATTATGAATGCGACAATGGCAAATGAGAAATATTTATTCATATTCATATATTTTGATTGTTATTGACTTGAGTACATTTATTGTACGTGTAAACATGTATATATTGCTACACGTACACATATCTATACGAGCACATAACTACATGTATACACGTTTACATTACATCATTGATGTTTTTTGACTTGACCTTCCGAGCCTTGCCATGCTTTGCCTCGTATGCCTCGATGCCCTGTTTCATCACATACTCCATAAAAGCACGTATGGTGAAACCCTCCTTGTAAGCTATTGCCTGTACCTTATCTACAAGTTCCCTGGAGCAGATAAAGGAGAAATGCCGCCAGGAAGAATCCATTTGCTCTTTGCGGTCTGACTTAACTGACCGTTTTTCCTGTTGTTTTACTGGCTTGGCTTCGGGTATCTGTTCTACTGTTTTATTATCAGGACTGATAGTAGCACTGCCAAGAATATTGCCAAGCAGAATGTCCATATTGTTTTTTGCCATAGTTGTTACTGGTTACGTGAAAGAATTTCCTCCGTAAGTGCAAGATAATCCTTTGCACCGTTGGAATTTGAATCATACTCAAATATACTTTTGCCACTACCGGCTGATTCCGCCAAAGCGATATTCTCACGGATGCGGGTATTCATGGTGATACTTTCGTAACGTTCCTTTACAGCCTGTTCCACTACCTTATTCAGTTTACGGTGATTGAATCTGGCGATGAACACACCGCCCAGACGAAGTGACGGCTTGACCCTCTGCAAGGTGGTGACAAATGCGTCCAGCATCCTCATGCCTTTCAAAGGAAGCAACTCGGGTGTCATCGGTACGATGATCTCATCCGCGGCTATAAAAGCATTGGTAGTGACAATACCAAGAGAAGGCGGACAGTCAATCAAGATATAGTCATAGTCTTTCCTGAGCGGTTCAAGAAGATTGCTAAGCAACCGCTCTCTTGCCAACAGGTTGGTCAAGGCTATTTCCGCACTTGCCATTTCAAGGGAAGAAGGGACAAGGTCAAGATTCTCCCGGATATGCTTCACAGGCAAAGGAACACCGTTTACCAATGAATCAAAAATGCTCGTTTTTATTTCATCCTCATTCGGAATGAAATACAGTGTAAGGTTTGCCTGTCCGTCAAGGTCTATAAGCAGGACTTTCTTGCCCTTCATTGCCATACAAGCCCCAATAGAAGCTGTAGAAGTTGTCTTTGATACACCACCTTTGTGGTTGGCGAAAGTAATGATTTTCTGTGCCATACTATTTGTTTTTATGTTTATATGTTTCAATATATTCTTGTAATCCTGTTTACACGTGTACTTGTCTACATGTATCAATGTACACAAAGGTAAGTGCATGATATTTAAGAACCTTTCAACGTCTCCTGACAGTTGAAAAGGTGTCAGGGAAAGTGTTACGTTATAAAAGGGAACGTACCATTTTAAGCGGGGCACAAGGCTTTCTCATGCCCCCGTGGTTATACTTATTCGAATGTGAAAGGATGGATGTAGAAATAGGTCTCTTCGCTCTCGTATTCATAGCCATTGATAAAATCCACCATTTCTTTTTCACTGCGGTCTCCCTGTCCAATACCGGTCTTTGATGTCCATTCCTTGATGGCATCCCCAATGGTGTTAAAAACATCCTCACATGCATCCTCGAAAGGTTCACCGTATGAACTCACACAACATTCCTCGGGAAAGAAATTCCCCTCGTCATGGGCATAAAACAAGCCACATCCACTTTCGCAACATCTGTATGAAATACTCAGTTCATCAGCCAATATCCGGTTTATTTCAAGGAAGAGTTCGTTACAGGCATCCCATGCGGTTTCTGTCTCAAATGAAAGGAGGAAATAATCATTCTCTTCGTCTTCTTCATATTCAGCCCAATAAATATGTCCTCTAACGCTGATTTGCTTTTTCTCATAGTCGATACCGTATTGCTCGGCAAGCCTAAGCAGCCATATATCCTTACTGTTCACTTCCATGTTCTGAAAGGTAGTCCACAAGTTATTTACTGCTTCACGTGTTCCTGTGACCTTGTAGGTCGTTGTCGCTAAATTTGCCATATCGTTGAATTTTTAAAGATTACCACTCCGTATAATAACTCTGGTCGTTGTTTTCGCATTCCTCAGCCCATTCTTCATCGGTGAAGTCACTGTGCAAACATTCATCACTGCAATAGTAGGCTACTCCCATGTCTGCACAATACCCAGCACGCATCAGTCTGCCACACTCTGAACATCTTCTGCAAGCCCTGTCTGTGTCCCACCAAAAGTCAGTGAAAGATTCGGCTATGACATCCTCACTGGTGTTCTCGTCCCACTTATCAAGATAAAACTTAGCAAATTTGTTCAACTCCGGCTCTGTGTAGAGCATCTTTTCAGTACCGCCAACAGCCTTTGTCAGTCGGCTCAGGATTGATTGGATTGTTGTCATAATATCATCTGTTTTTTCTTCCCTCTCGTAGATCAACTACTTCGGGAACACATATAAATTTTGTTGCACCAAGAAGGTGTCGGGGCTGTCTCTGCAAGGTTTTGCAACAAAATACTACCCGTAGGTGTGGAGATTTTGCGGCAAAGCGAAGCCCTGACCTTGCTGATGACAAGACCGGACATTTACCTTCGCAACGGAATTTATGCCAGTTCCCCGAAGTCGGTGTATGAGGAACGAATCTCAGCAAAGAGAAGTATAAGCATAAAAAAAGCGACCCGAAGGCCGCTCTATTGGAGAGAGAAAAGGCTTTACTTGCCCTTCCTGGAGTTTTTCTCCTGAGCTGCAGGAGTTTCCTCCTTTTCAACAGCTTCATAGAACCTGGTGGCTACAAATGCCACTCTGTTGTGCTTGACACCGTCGGCATCCTGCCACTCCTCCGGCTTGAAATAGCCTTCAAACGTGAGGAGTGCTCCTTTGACAAGGCGGTCAAAGGATGTTGTATTGTCATTCTTGCGCCATGCCTCGACGTTTATGAAAGCGGAAGTGCGGGTTGTTTCCTCGCCTGATTTCTCAGTGCGGCTGATTGCCAAAGGAAAACGTGCAACGCTTGCGGTTGAGAACTGATGGATGCTTGCATCCTTACCTACAAAACCAGAAACTACGAAAGAATTTTCCATTTTCTTCATAACATTGAAATTTTAGAAGTGAAACATTTATTTTTTACGTTGCCATCAAAGTTGGCAAGGATAGCAATCAGGCAAGTAATTACCGAATTATTTCACCGTCAGGCAGGAAAAGTTTTCCGAAAAGCTGCAGCTGGAAAAGTTTTTGAAAAAATTCAGGGAATAAGGTTCTGGTACTTGCAGTATGCGGCTTGCACTAACTTCGCAACAGGAAAAAGTAAGTGTCACGGCTTCGTCCAAAATGAGAGATGAAGGTAATGGCCTGATATTCTTGTGTGCTGGTCATGGTGAAGGGTACTTCCATATTCAGACTCGACAGGTTTCACAGATCCATGGCAAGCAATCCGGACATGGTAAAAGCGATAACTCCCAAACTTCACCATGAACCTGGCATGGCATAGCAAGAGAAATACGAAACTCCACACTTGCATCAAAAGGTCTGAACACGAAAGCCATTCAAAGGGAATGGAAGCCAGAGGTGAAGCACAACAAGGCTTATGACACTCTTATGAGTTATGAAAAGGAATAACTCAGCAAGGAAAAAAGAAGGACAAAGCCAATCGATTCATGAGCGGACTTCGATCCTACTCCGGCTTATTGCAAGTTTATAGTTTAGATACACCCATGTATATATACATGTATTTTAAACTTGATTGATTAAACATACAAAAGGAATGTGTACTCTATTTTCTTTACTGAAGAACTTCCAGGTATATAATACTTTGGTTAAAAAACATTTATGAAGATAATTATCTGATGATTTTCGTATAAAACCACCACAATTAAAAATATCTGTGGTTTATTTGTACAGATTAAAATGGCAAGAAATGAAGAAATCGATTTCGTACATATCATCAGTTGACATGAAAGAGAAAGGACGTACTGCTTATTACAAGATGTTGGAAAGTATGCGTCAAGGTGAGTTTGTGCAAGTCAGACAAGGACTGTATGCCAACATTGACCAACTTACAGCCGGCATGATTGACATAGAAACGTTTATACTAGGCGACATTCTCTGATTCTGGTCTGAATGGAGCATACACCACCTCACTATTTCAATGCTACAAGCCTTTTATGTCAACCATAAAAGGAGCCCAAAGGTAGTAACACACGCATATCCCCCAATAGAACTCTATCATTATAAGGCTTCTATTTTAAGAAATAGGTGTAATTAAGATGAACGTGGAGGAATCTATGATATAGAAAGATGCGATTGTGATGCTACTAAGTTCAGAAATAAGGTAGATATGAATGTCTGCTCAGAAATAATCAACAACAGTCTTGCCCGATCGGAACGGAATACCAGTAAATTATTGGATTATGCCCAGCAGCTCCACATTGGAATAATGTAAGCATTCGGCAAACTACAAGTATTAAACCTTTATATACAACAATAGCGACTG
>artificially_reared_2__coassemble_402_pt1 | contig 23688 bp, 19 predicted proteins | sample artificially_reared_2__metabat2_high_PE_035 | metagenome-assembled genome bin artificially_reared_2 | reverse complement strand
ATTGTAAGAAATGAAATCATAATACTAAAACACTGTAAATCTGTTTTTCATTCGCGTCTTTACCCTTCGGTGGAAATGCAAGGCTTTGTGGGCCGGATGACGGAACGTCTCATCTCTGTCTCTCCATATTCTATAGGCCATTATTATAAGAAGGAAGATTGTTCCCTGAATACAAATCCAGCCAAACAGCTCTTTAAGACTTGTCAGTGTGGTTTGCACCTGAATTATACTGTATAATTTGTCTATAGGTATATTTTCCTCCCAGGCTCTTACCTGGTCCATATTACGGCTTATATTCGCTATATTATCCTGCTGAAGATATTTCAGTGCCCTGTTTAGCAATGCTGTTCCAAGCGGTGTGGCAATACTTGTTCTTATAAAGCTCAGAACACAAAGTGCCTGGAAAAAGTGTTTGAAAGGTACACTTACTGCTATATATATGGTAAGTGATATATAAAGCATACCATATCCTATGCCTCTCAGGAAATTGGGGATATATAGACTTTCTATGTTCAGGTTTGGGTCTATGAGAAAATACATATAATACTGGTATATGGTAAGAAGACAGAACCCTATGAAGATAAGCATCTTAAAGCCTTTATGTTGTACCACTCTTCTATAGAATACTATACCCGAACCGCACAATATACCTGCAAATGCGCACCAGTTGAGCGATACAGAATTAAGTGTATCGTATTTTAGTATGGACGACATGAACAGGGTTTGCAGTACTGTTGAAGTGGTGAGATAAATACAAAGAGCCAGAAACAGTACCAGTATAAGCGGAAACTTTGGATACGTAAAGACATCTGGTTCCACGTAAGGTCTTTTCAGTGTATGCATTCTGTTGTAGTTTAAAAGCAGGGCTACTACAGCTATTACTATACATGCTCGTATTTCCGCACTGTCGAGCCAGTCGTAAAACTCACCGTATATACATACAAATACGACCGAGAAGAGGAATATTACCCATAGCAATGCTCCAATCCAGTCTATATTATAAAGAGGTACCACTTTTCCCGGACGTACATGTCTTGTAAACAGAAAAACGAGCAGCCATACAACTCCTACCATAAAAATTACAAACCAGTGCATATACCGCCAGTTGGCCCAGTCGGTGATATGTGTTGCCACCAGTCCCGACAACTGTATGCTTTCCAGCACGATAATATAAATTACCGGATAAAAAGTAGAGAAGTCGCCAGCCGGTGTAATGGTAAGACGCATGTTTGAAAAGCACTCAAATGTTCCCCACATTCTGAAGAATCCGGAGATGAAGCATACCAGTATCATCAGAGCCAGATTTCCGGTATGCATGGTTATAAGATTACATATAATCAGTACCGGACATACAGTAAGCAGTATAGAGCGTGTGGTAAACCTGAATTTCAGACGGAACAATATAGGGAATATTATAGTCATTCCGATGAAAGAGGCATAACCGGCCATAGATACATCTTCCTTTATACATCCTAATTCGCTTGACATTTGCATTGCGGTAGGCAGAAACACTCCACCGTTGAACTGAAATGCCATAGCGAAAAAGAATGAAAAGAAAATACATAGCGGAATTGGCAGATTTTCTTTATAATATGCTATGCGGGGTCTTTTCCTTTTAGCTTCATTTGCTGATTTACTGTTGTCTGATGAGGTTGATGATGAGGTTTTGTTCGCATCAGATATATTTGAAACATCTGTAGAATTTGATACATTCGATACAGCAGACATAATTATCGGTTTTTAGAATTCTACAGTACATACTACGTTCATTCCAGCACGCAGTCTGTTCAGATCTTCCTGCTTGTTGGCCGATGTAAACTCTATTCTTACCGGTATTCTTTGCTCAACCTTTACAAAGTTTCCGGCAGAGTTGTCTTGTGGTATAATAGAATATGCCGAACCTGTGGCATCGGAGATGGATGATATTCTTCCTTCGAACTTAACACCTGGAATGGCATCTACATTTATATTAACCTTTTGGCCAATCTGCATATTTGTGGTCTGAGTTTCCTTATAATTGGCAATAACCCATTTTTCGGTACCGTCGACGAGGGTAACGAGTGTTTGTCCTTGCTGTACAAGCTCTCCTTCATGTATTTCCTTTCGTCCTGTTACTCCATCGGTGGTTGCAAGTATTACCGTATACGACAGATTAAGTTTGGCGAGTTCAAGAGCTGCTTCAGCCAGTTTTATATCAGCCTCATTCTGTTCGAGTCGCTGAGTCTGTTCCTGTTTTACCAACGAAGTTGACTGTTTCTGGCGTATGAGCTGTTCATAACGTGCCTTAGTTGCCTCATAATCAGTTTTCACACGGTCGAACTGTTGTGGTGTAACAGCCTCTTCCTTTACAAGCTCCTGATATCTCTTATAGTCTGTTTCTGCGTTTTCAAGACGTATTCTCTGCTCTTCTATTGCAGCATCGGTTACAAGTATATTGTTTTGTGTAGTGTTGATTGTGGTATACATCGCATTTTTGCCTACCAGCGCATTATGGTAATCGGCTTCAGCCTGAGCTAATTTCAGGCGGTATTCAATATCCTCGATTACTACCAATGTATCTCCTTTCTTTACTTTCTGATACTCTTCGAAATATATTTTCTTTATAAAACCCTGAACTCTGGTGTTTACTGGTGTGAGGTGCTGTTTTACCTGGGCATTGTCTGTATATTCTGCACTGCTCAATCTTATAAATCGTCCGCATACCCATGCTATACCAGCTGCCAATATCAGTAATATGAAGAAGTTAGGAATTGCTTTTTTTCTGTTTGCCATAATTTTTATTATGTAATAGTTGATAATTAATGGTTGTATATTTAAGTTGTTATATATAGATATAGAATAATAACTGAGGATATATATGTATAAATATCTCGCTTAAAGTGTTCCTGTTATTTTCTTAAGCAGAAAATACTGGTATATGATGTTTATTCGGTCGTTGGCCAACTGCAGTTCTGTATCCAGCTGGGTATTTCCCGCATCAAGCATATCAGTAATAAGCGACAGTCCGTTGATATATCTCTGCCGTACTATGTTATAGTTTTCATGAGCGAGCTGTACACTTTTTTGTCGGGTATTCATTTTTACGAAAGCCTCCTTTAGTCCTATAAATGCTTCGTGAACAGAATTTTCGAGTTCCTCTTCTACATATTCCTTTTCAACCTGCATTTTCTGCTGGGTGATGCGTGCATGTCTCAGTTTCTTTTTTCCTTTGAATAATACATCGAGGTTATAGCTAATTTCGATGCCGGCAAACCAATATGCAAAGTTTATATCAATAGGAGGGACCTCAATGAGTATCGGTCCTGTCCATTCACCGGTAAGCGCAAACTTTATTTCCGGAAGATATTCACCTTTAATGGTTTTAAGTCTGTTTTCGCATTTCTTTATGTTCAGGTCGGCTTTTTTCATTACAGGTATCTCTTCCTTGTTGGCAAGCCATAAATCCTTGTCTCTTGCATCTACCGGGAGTTTGAAGAGACTTGCGGTATCGGTCATTATGGTTATGTTTGGATCGAGTCCTATTGTTGATGCAAGTTTGAAACTTATCACATCCATTCTGTTTTTAACCGAAGTAAGTCCCAACTCTAAGTTCTGAAGCTGAAGTTCATATCGTGTAATGTCGCTTTTGAGTGCGGTACCTTGTTTATATGCGGCTTTCATATCCTTTACAAGGAGTTTGGTCTGCTCTATGTTGTTTTCGTATACAAACTTCTGGTTGCTCAGTTTCGATATCTCCAAATAATATCCCGCAAGAAGAAATCTCAGGTCCTGGGTGTTTTGTTTCTGGTCTTGCAGTGAAGTTTCCTTATCCAGTTGTTTAAGTTTTATATTATTCTTTATTTTACCTCCTGCATAGAGGGTTTGGGTAGCCTTAAGAATAAGTGAATTGCCGAAATGCGGCATATCACCGGCCTCAAAGTTCGAAAAATCACGGTCGAATGTTACGCAGTCGCTGATATATTGGGCATTGGCATGTGCTCCAATAGATGGCAGCAAATCGTTTTTGGCTATCTTAATGGCCTCATCTGCTTCGTCAACCATAAGAGAATGAATGTTGATACTTTTACTGTTGGTGTCGGCGAGAGAAAAGATCTCATCAAGGGTAAGTATTTTTGTCTGGGCATGTACTCCTACAATGAACCCAAAACATAAAACCGACAGAATTGTTCCTTTCTTTGTCATTTTGTTATACCTTAATACCTATTATCTGTGATATATTTCTTATATATAAATACTTGTCTACAGTTTTTATGTAAATTGTTTATACTTGCTTTTATAATATTTATCTGCAATATTCAATATCTGCTCTGCTACAGTCTTTTAACTTGACTGTCAGTCGTGTTTTATGTATTTTAACATTATTGTTAGTCTATGTAATAGCAAGCTTATCTGTTTATATTCAGTGTTTTTTATTTGAATGTGCAAAGTTAATTCTTTAAATTTGTACCGAATATTCAAATTATGCAATAAGATTACCATTTTAAGCCATATTATATAGCATGAATAACGAGCAAAAAAATTATATAAGTTCCTTAAAAAATTCTTCCTTAAACGACTTTTTGATAAAGAAAACAGGTTGGGAGGAGATTTCTTTGATGAAGCATTCGCATAAGAAACATCAGATAATATATACTTTATCGGGTACACTGCATATACAGATAGAAAATGATTCTTACTTTGTACCCGAAAAACATATTGCCTGGATACCCGAAGATATGGTACATGAGGTAAACAGTAACAACAGGCAGGTTTCGTTGGTAATGTTTTACTTTTCTCCTGTATGGCAGCCGGAATACTTGAGGAACAACTCTTTCTGTATTTACAATTCAAACTCTGTGATTGGTGAGAATATAAGGTTTCTGGCATCTCACAATAATGTCATTAATGCCGACAAGCAAAGAGAACTTTTCATGTTTGCTGTCAGCTTTTTTAATCTTTTACCTTCACTGAGCTATAAAGTGGATTTTCTTCTGAAAACAATGTCTATTCCTAATGATCACCGTCTTTATCCTGTATTGTGCTATATGAGGGAACATGCTTTCGAGAATCTTAAAATAGAGCAGGTGGCCCAACAGTTTAATATTTCTGTCAGGAATCTGAGCCGCTTGCTGCATAATTCAGGTATAAGGTTTAATGCTTTTCTTAACAGACATAGAATAAACAGGGCTATAGAACTTTTTGCTGATGGAGGGATGACTATGCAGCAGATAGCGTATGAAACCGGATTCAGTACGCCCAATAATTTCAACAGAGTATTCAAGCAGATTACAGGAACTTCTCCCGGATTATATGAAAAAGGGGCGGGCTCGACCATTTAGGTCGGCTCACCCCTTCATTATATAAATGTGTTTGAGATAAATTGTAGATTTCTCTATGCTTGTATATTCCTATATCTGTTTTTATGATAAGGAGTTATAATCGACAACTTTACATGTTTTACTTTATATATTCTCTATGGTATTTAGTATTGAAAGTTGTCTGCTAAAGTATTACAGTTTGTTATGCACCTGCATAGAAGTTGATTATCTCATAAACACTACTACAAAGTCCAAGTATTATGATACCTATCAGACAAATGAATAAGCTTACTCTTGTAAGAGCCGGACTGCGGAACCATGGCAGTGGTTTTTCGTTTGGTGTAATATACATAGCTTTTACCACAAGCAGATAATAATACAGTGAGATGATAGTATTTACCAGTGCAAGGAATACTACCAGCCAGTGTCCGCCGTTGAATGCCGAAGCAAATACAAAGAATTTTGAGAAGAATCCTGCAAACGGTGGTATACCTGCCAGTGAGAACAGGGCTATTGTCATTACAAATGTAAGTTTAGGGTTAGTCTTATATAATCCGTTGTATGCGCTTCTGTCTACACAGCTGTCGGAAATTTCTTCTTCTTCCGATTTTGTAAGTGTATTGTCGTTGTTTCCTACTCTTGTTCCTGAAATGGCATTCTGTTCTACAGCTCCGATAACACCGAATACGGCAAGGTTGGCTGCTATATATACCACCACATAATATATCAGAGATGACATTCCCTGAGTGTTTCCGGCAAGAGCGGCAAGCATAATATATCCGGCCTGTGATATACTACTGTAGGCCATGAATCTTTTAAGGTTGCTTTGCAGAATGGCAAATATATTGGCTATGGTTATGGTTACTACAATCACAACGCTCAACATAAGATGCCAGTCGGACGACATAGTTCCGAAAACTTTTACCAGAATACTCATGAGAGTGAATGCCGCAGCTCCTTTTGATATTACCGAAAGGTATCCGGTAACAGCTGTAGGGGCACCCTGATATGTATCCGGAGTCCACATATGGAAAGGTACAAGACTTAACTTGAAGCCGAGACCAGCAAAGAAGAATACCATAGCAAGAATCTGTAGCGGTGTTCCTGTAAGAGTTCCTGCCAAATCGGAGAAATATGTTGTTCCGCATGAACCGTATATAAGTGACAGACCATAAAGCATGAGTCCTGAAGAGAACATGGAGTTAAGAATAAACTTGGCTCCGGCTTCTGCACTGTGATGCTTCCACTTGTCGAATGATATAAGGCAGGCCATAGGGATACTTGCAAGTTCGAGTCCTACGTAGAACAGAATGAAGCTTCCGGCACTCACCATGAAATACATTCCGATAAGTGTGCTTATGGTTATAACGTAGAATTCTCCTGCTTTATGACTTGTTCCTTTTTGAGACAGCCATTGTCCCGACTGCATGAAAACCAGTAAGGTTCCGGCTGTTAGTATGGTTTTTACTACAGATGATATTTTGGTGCTGTGATACATACCGCCGAAGAGTTCTGCTTCGGATGGTACAATATTTATAATAATTTGCACAGCCATAAGTACGCAGGCTAATGTCTGCAGTGTCTTATGATGAGGCTCTTTCAACATCAGGTCGGCCAGAAGCAACAATACCATGATGACCACCAGACTGATTTCTGCCTGCATTGATAATATTGATAACATATTAATTCTTTATTAAGTTCGTGATTATCTTATAATTGCTGATATAATAGGTTCCACACTGTGGCTTATTACATTGCTTACCCAGTAAGGAGCCAGACCCAAACCGGCAACTGCTATAATTAGGCAGATAACGGTGAATCTTTCATCCCATGTGGCATCTGTAAGTTTTAGATGTTCGGGATTCTCGCATGTGCCGTATAATATTCTTCCCACTACTCTAAGTATGTATACAGCTGTAATTACTATACTCATGGTGGCTATGACTGTACATACACGGTGGAAGTTGTCCGGATTCTGGAAAGATCCTACAAAAACAGTCATTTCGGCAATGAAACCACTCAGACCAGGGAGACCAAGGTTGGCCAAACCTGCTATTACATATCCTACAGCTAAGAATGGCATAATTTTCATAAGTCCTCTTAGCTGGCGTATATCTCTTGTGTGGGTTCTGCCGTATATCATACCAATCAGGGCAAAGAAGAGGGCTGTCATAAGTCCGTGACTAAGCATCTGAAGAATGGCTCCTGTTGCACTTACTTTAGTCATCATCAGCAAAGCAAACAAAACGAGTCCGCAGTGGCTTACAGATGAATATGCGTTAATGTATTTCAGGTCGGTCTGTACTACTGCACTGAATGCTCCGTATACTACAGATATGGTTGTAAGCACCAGGAAGAAATCTCCCCAAATGGCTGCTCCGGTAGGCATGAGGTACATTGCAATTCTGAAACATCCGTATCCTCCTAATTTCATAAGAACACCTGCATGCAGCATAGATACGGCTGTAGGTGCTGAAGCATGACCGTCGGGGCTCCATGTATGGAATGGGAATAGTGCGCCAAGTACTCCAAATCCTATAAATATAAGCGGGAAGAACAGACGCTGATATTCTGTTGGTATTTTCAGATTAACTATTTCGAGGATATTCATTGTCTCTGCTCCCGAGCCATAGTAAATTCCAAGTATACCTATAAGAAGGAAAGCCGAACCACCCATAAGCATGAGGGTAAGTTTCATGGCCGCATATTCTTTTTTGCCGCTACCCCATACACCGATAAGAAGGTACATAGGAATTAGTGCCACTTCGTAGAACATGAACATAGTGAAGAGGTCGGTTGATATGAAGAATCCGAAAACTCCTGTACTAAGCAGTGTGAACCAAAGGAAGTATTCTTTGGTCATAGGCTGGAGTCTCCATGACGCAAATGTTCCGGTAAACACTATTATTGAACTAAGCAGAAGCATTACTACCGAAATTCCGTCTACTCCTACAGAGTAGCATATGTTAAGAGGTGAATACCAGGAAATACTGTCGGTAAAAAGCATTTCTTCTGTTGCACCTCCGTTTCGGAGACTTATGTATGTTATGGTCAGCCATGCCGACAAACCGAGCAGCAGGGTAGAGCCTGTTACCATTACCGCTCTTACCTGGTTTATGTTTCGGGCTATCCACAACCCTAATAACATAATCAGCGGTATTACAACAAATAGACTTAATATATTCATATTTGTAATTTATGTTTATAAGTTTAAGAGTCTTTAGTTAACTTGAATAAAATCAGGTTCTGCAACTCTCTGTTTTTATATCCTTTATTAAAATATACCTTAGAAAAGAATTACCACAGCAGTAAGTATTATTATACCACCAAGGAACCACATTGTGTAACTCTGTATCTTTCCACTCTGAATAGGCTGTACTGTTTCGCCGGCTGCGTTTGTCGACCATGCCATGAAGTTCATGAACTGGTCGATAACATGGCGGTCGAACCATGCCAGTGGAGTAGATATGCATCTGAATATGATTTTCTTGGTTACGAACAACCAGATTTCATCCATATAGAATCTTTTGTATGCAGCCCTGTGAAGTGTGCTGAATTTCTTTTGCAGCATATCTGCTACAGGCTGTGTCTTGCCGGCATACATCCATGTGGCAATGCATATTGCAATTACGGCAATTATGATACTTGTTATGGCAACACTCATTTCGAGGTGGATATGATATGCTTCACCATTTGATGATACAAATTGGCCGAATGGCATGAAACCTGCAACAACTGTTATGGCTGCCAGTATCATAAGTGGAAGGGTCATGAATAGCGGACTTTCATGAGGTGTGTGGTGTGCATAATTGTCGTTGGTTTTACCCCAGAAAATGCAATAGTAGAGACGGAACATGTAGAATGCTGTCATACCGGCTATAACTGTCATTATTCCGCCAACTACCGGACTGAATCGGAAACATGCGGTAAGGATTTCATCCTTTGAGAAGAAACCTGAGAACGGAGGTATACCTGCAATGGCAAGACATGCTATAAGGAATGTGATATGTGTTATTGGCATGTATTTTCTTAAACCTCCCATAGTGCTCATCTCGTTGCTGTGAACTGCATGTATTACGCATCCTGCTCCAAGGAAGAGCAAGGCCTTGAACATGGCGTGTGTAAATAGATGGAACATACTTGCCATATATCCCAAACCTCCTTCATGAGGATTCATATCTGTACATACACCAAGTGCTACCATCATAAAACCTATCTGTGAAATGGTAGAGAATGCAAGGACTCTCTTTATGTCGCTCTGTACACATGCTACTGTTGCTGCATAGAATGCGGTGAAAATGCCTACGTATGCTACCCAGTGGAGTGTGTCTGGAGCAAATCCTATGAACAGAGGGAACATTCTTGCAACCAGATAAACACCGGCTACAACCATTGTTGCCGCATGGATAAGAGCTGATACCGGAGTAGGACCTTCCATAGCATCAGGCAACCATATATGCAGAGGGAACATCGCACTTTTACCGGCACCACCCACAAACATTAGTCCCAGTGCCCAAGGTAGGACCATTCCGGCTTTCATAAGCTGTTCTTCCGATGGGGTAAATGTGAATGTGTGCATGTAGTATCCGTATATAAGTATACCTATAAGGAATCCAAGATCGGCAAAACGTGTTACTATAAATGCCTTCTTTGAGGCTGCAATTGCTTCTGGCTTGGTATAGTAGAAGCCGATGAGAAGATATGATGAAACACCTACAAGTTCCCAAAATACATACATCTGGAAAATATTTGTTGCTACCACAAGTCCCAGCATGGAGAATGTAAACAGCGACAGAAATGCGTAGTATCTCTGGAAACCTTTTTCACCTTTCATATAACCGAATGAGTAGATGTGTACCATAAGTGATACTGTAGTGATTACTACGAGCATCATTACAGATATTGGGTCGAGAAATATACCCATGTCGATGTGCAGTGATTGAGTAAAAGGCAGCCATTCTATGTTCCATGGTGTGGATGTTGGAAACAATCCTTCGGCTGTACGCTCGGCCGAGAAGAACTTAAAGGCTGTTACATAGCTCAGCACTGTTATTATTCCCAACGAAAGGGAACCAATTGTGCCGGCTACTTTATGAGGCATTTTCATGCCGGCCAGTGCCAGAACAAGAAAACTGAGCAAAGGCAGAGCCAATATTAATATTGTATATTCCATGTTAATAATTTACTTTTTATAAACGGTAGTCTTTAATAACCGTATGCTTTAATATTTAGCAATATTATGTTTTAATATTTAGCAATATTATGCTTTATATAGCTTTGTTTCTTTAACCTTTTAAATCAGAAATGTCGTCTGTAAGGACTTTCTTGATGTTTCTGTATACATTGATGATGATAGCAATGGCTACAGCTGTTTCGGCAGCTGCTATGGCTATTCCGAACAGACTGAAGAAGTGTCCTTCCAGATGGTCCGGAAAGAGATATCTGTTGAATACCGCAAAGTTGATGTTTGTGGCATTTAGCATAAGTTCGGCCGAAATAAGAAGGGCCAGAAGGTTTTTTCTTGTGAAAAAGCCATATATTCCGCAGAACATCATTACTGTACTGATTATCAGGTAGTGAATGACATGTACTTCTATTTCCATATATTCTGTTATTATTAGTTTATAATAATGAGTTTTTTATATTGCATTCCGACAACCGGAATCAGTTTTTCTTTCTGGCTATCATTATAGCTCCTATCATACACGACAGAAGTAATATACTTAGAACCTCGAAAGGTAGTACAAACTGATACTTTTCTGTACCGATAAGGGCATGTCCTATTTCCTTAACCGGAAGCTCAACTCCCTGAGGGATGATGTTGAGAGCAAATCCGTTTGTTGCAAGTATGAACATAACCAAAGCCATACCTACAAATGTAGTAAGCAGAACACTTATAAGTTTCCCTTTTCTGATAGAGTATTTCATTGTTCCCGATGAGCGGGTAAGCAATATCGAAAATACATATAGAACAATGATACCTCCCGCGTAAACCATAAGCTGAACTGCACTCAGAAAGGTGTATCCCAATATGGCATAGATACCACCTGTGCTGAGGAGCACAAACAGCAGGTATGTTGCAGAACGTAATATGCTGTTTGTGGTGACCGCCATAACAGAGAATACTATTATACAAATGGCTACCACATAAAATGCGATTTCAAAAAGTGATAACATAATCTTTTATTTTATGATATTGTTCTTTAATCTTTTATTTCTGCCGGTCATAAAGTTCATTACGGCAGGAAAATGTTTTATTTCTGTGAACTTCCGGAATCCTTCTGCTTGTTTAATGTAAGTAGCAGTTTTTCCTTTTCGAATACTGCGTTCTCGAAATCATTGCTGAACTGAATGGCATCATGCGGACAGGCATTGACACACAACTGACAGAACATGCAGGACCCTAAGTTGTATTCGTATTTTACAAGGAATTTTTTCTTTTTTCCGTCTTCTGTTTCTCTTGTCTCGGTTGTCAGACGAATTGTTCCGTTGGGACATGCCATCTGGCAAAGTCCGCAGGCTACACACTTGTTGTTTCCTTCTTCATCATGAGGCATCACAAGCATGGCTCTGTGTCTTTCCGGAATATGAAGGGTAGTGTGTCTGTTCTCCGGATATTGTTCTGTTATTTTTTTCTGACTGAATACCTTCATTGAAGTACGCATACCTACCAAAAGACTTTTTACTCCGAAGGCATATCCTTGAATATATTCTTTAAAACTTCCCATAATTTCCTTTTTGTTAAAAATGAATTTAGTTGTTATAGTTCAGGAACTTTAATCAGAATACCAGACCAAAAACTTTGCATACTGTCATAAGCAGCAGTACTACAAGTGATAGTGGCATCAGATATTTCCATTCAAGAATAAGTACCTGGTCGATTCTCAGTCGTGGGAATGTCCATCTTATCCACATGAGAAGGAATACCACAAAGAATGTTTTTCCCACAAACCATATTACTCCAGGTATGTAGTCCATTACAGAATTAAATGCATCGAGACCGCTTATGTGCAGTGGCATCCATCCACCAAGGAACAGAGTAACAGCTATACCGGAAGTGATGAACAGGTTAAGATACTCTGCCAGGTAGAAGAATCCGAAATGCATACCTGAGTATTCTGTATGATATCCGGCTGTAAGTTCCTGCTCGGCTTCGGCCAAGTCGAACGGAGCACGGTTGGCTTCTGCATTACCTGCTATCAGGTATATTATGAAAGCCATTATGGCAGGAAGGTGCCCTTTGAAGATGTTCCATCCGTCGGCCTGATTGCTTACTATTGCCTGAATATCCATTGCTCCACTGAGGATTACCATTGTGAGTACACTGATACCAATAGACAACTCATAGCTGATTATCATGGCACCACTACGAACGGCACCAATGAGAGTATACTTGTTGTTACTGCTCCATCCGGCAAGCAGAATACCCAATACACCTATTGATGAGGCTGCCAGAACGAAGAATATACCTATATCCATGTGAAGAATCTCACCTCCTTTATTCCATGGAAGACATGAGAATGTAAGGATAGATGCCAAGATTACAAGAAATGGAGCTAAGGCATAAAGAAACTTGTCGGAATCTTTCAGGTCGATAATTTCCTTTGTAAGAATCTTTATAACATCGGCCGGAACCTGTAGCAGACCGCCTTTACCGCCTACACGGTTAGGACCGATACGGCACTGGAATGCGGCGCAGACCTTACGTTCCATATATATGAGAATAATAGCAAGCACAGCATACATTACGAGGATAAATACCCCAACTGCTATACCTTCTATGGTAAGAGCTAACCATTCTGGTATTATACTGCACAGGGCCTTGTGTATGGCCATGAGCAGGGGCTCTAAATTATAATAATCGTTCATATTGTTGTTATGAATTAATTCGTGAGTCTATAGTTTTTATTTCTCCTTGAATATATTCATATATTGATATATTCATTATACATTATAGAATATCAGACACAGTCGGTTAATATTTGTTATAACCGATAATTATCTGTCTATATCCGGGATAACGAAGTCGAGTGTTCCGCCAATGGCAATAAGGTCGGCTATTTTCTGTCCTTTACATACAGTATCCATAGTGTCGACCAATGGCAGGCCTGTAGATCTGTAGTGCAGTCTGTATGGATATTTGTCGCCGTGGCTTTCAAGCATCACACCAAACTCACCGCGGCTGCTTTCTACTGATGCCGAGAAATTGCCTTCCGGAAGTTTTATGATAGGTTTTGTCTTTACCTTATATTCGCCTTCAGGGATATTGTCTATAAGCTGTTCGATGATATGGCATGATTCCATTATTTCATCCATTCTCACCATGTATCTTGCAAATGAATCGCCTTCTGTGTATACTATTTCCTTAAAGTCCACCTTAGAGTACATTGCGTATGGATGATGTTTTCTTACATCATTGGCCCATCCTGACGCGCGTCCTGTACCACCTGTAGCTCCAAGTGAAATAGCATCCTCACGGGATAGTACGCCAACACCTTTCAGTCGTTCTCTTGCAATGACATTTCCAGTGAATATGTCGTGGTAGTCTTTGATTACACTTCTGAGATGTGCTATGAATTCCTTGACTTTGCGGCAGAAGTCGGGATGTATATCAGCCTGTACTCCACCTATCATATTATAATTCTGTATAAGACGTCCTCCTGTAGTTTCTTCGAATATATCAAGAATCATTTCTCTTTCCCTGAATCCGTAGAAGAAAGGAGTAAGACCACCCATATCCATTACAAGGCATGAGTAGAACAGCAGGTGTGAGTCTATTCTCTGCAACTCATCCATTATGGTACGTATATATTGTGCTCTTTCGGATATCTCTATACCAGCAGCTTTTTCTATACACATACATAATGCATGACGGTTCTGGTGGGCGCTGAGGTAGTCAAGACGGTCGGTCAGTGCCAAAGTCTGAGGATAGGTAAGACTTTCGTTCATTTTTTCAATACCACGGTGGATATATCCTAATATAGGGTCTACCTTGCAAATGTTTTCTCCCTCAATTGAAGTTCGCATACGGAGCACACCGTGAGTTGACGGATGCTGAGGACCTATGTTTACCACAAACTCTTCTTTACCGAATACTACGTTGGTCTTTCCTTCTATGCTTCCGTCGGGATTCATGAAGTATTCTTCTGTAGTATCGGCATTCTCTTCATTCTCCATATTAAGAGGGTTGGAGTTCATGTCGTAATCCTTTCTTAAAGGATATCCTTTCCAGTCTTCACGGAGGAATATTCTTCGCATGTCGGGATTGCCAAGAAACTTGATTCCGAAGAAATCATATACTTCGCGTTCTTTAATAAGGGCTGTCTTCCATAATTTGCATACTGATGGAAGAAATGGATTCTCTCTGTCTTTAGTTGAAGTCTTGAGAACAACTCTCTCGCCTGTTTTTGTACATTCCAAATAGTAAAGGGCACCCAACCCTTCTTCTCCCCAGTCCATGCCTACTATATCTCTCAGATAATCCATAGGGGAAGATGAGTTTCTGAGTTCTTCGGCTTTTTGCAGGAATTCTTCTGCCGCAATTACAATTATATTGTCGGCACCGGTGTTCTCTGCAGCCTTATTCTCTGCAGCCTTATTCTCTGCAGCCTTATTCTCTGCATTGTTTGCAACTGTTATATTATCTGCATTATTCATAACCAGCGATAATCAAAAATTAATCTTCACTTTTAATTTCTTTTTCCTTACGGTTTACACCGCCGAGGAATTTTTCAACTTTGATTTTTCTCTGCAACTGCATCATTCCGTAATAAAAAGCCTCAGGACGTGGAGGACAACCTGGAATAAATACATCTACAGGGATAATCTTGTCGATTCCGTTTACTACATGATATGATTTTATGAACGGACCACCACTGATGGTACAACCTCCTACTGCCACTACATACTTAGGTTCTGCCATCTGGTCGTAAAGACGCTTTAATACAGGAGCCATTTTATATGTAATGGTTCCTAAGACCATAATCATATCAGCCTGACGAGGGGAGTTACGGGTTACTTCGAAACCGAATCTTGCCATGTCGTATCTGGCAGCACCAAGGGCCATGAATTCAATGGCACAACAACTTGTACCGAATGTTAGAGACCATAACGAATTGCTTCTTCCCCAGTTGATAAGTTCGTCTACTGTTCCCAATATAACTCCGGCTCCGTTCATATTGAGTTCCTTTACCATCTTTTCGAGGTAATCATTGTTCTTGAACTCTTCATATTCCATATTTCTTATGGAAGTTCTTTTCTTTATTTCCATTCAAGCGCTCCTTTCCGCCAAGCGTAAGCAAGGCCTAAAACCAAAATTAACAGGAAAACTCCGATACTTACGAGTGCATATACACCTACTTCGGCAACTACTACTGCCCATGGAAACAAGAATACAGTTTCGATATCAAACATAAGGAACAGGATTGCAAACAGATAATATCCTGCACGGAACTGTACCCATGATTCTCCGCGGGTAGGGATACCACATTCGTAAGGTTCACCTTTCTGTGGGTTGAATGACCGCGGTGCAATAAGTTTGGCTATAGTCATTGCTGCTACAACCAGGGCAACCGCAGTCAGAATCACTACGATTAAAAAAATGAAAAACATAATACTTTATGATTTATGATTTTATAAAATACAAGAAATCATACAGACACCACGCTTGTGCCTATATATAAAAGGGATATGTAAGATAGAGTGTTAAGTCTAAATCAGGATTTTTTCGAGTGTATATATGTAATAACTCTTGGAATGTATTATTTTAGAATGTGAGTTCAAATAATGATTTCTGCCTGTAATATACTGTATAGATTTAACTCCTCTATGTTGTACAGTTATTACAGGCAGAAGTGTCTTATTGTCTTGATTGTCTTTGTTGTATGTATTTGCTATGCAAAATATAGCAGGGATATCTGTATGTATGCTTTTAAGCAGATGATTTATAGTTATATTGGCAAAGTCTATTTCTTCGAATGTGTTTTCGTTTTCATTCAGAAAAGAGATGCAGGTGATGTGCTGATCTTCATTTCCAGATACTATATTTCCTGATGTACCTTGAGATACACAAAGAGTGAATATAAATATCAGAACGACTTTTAACCAATACATAATACCTTAAAAAATAATATCCCTAATAAAATACCTGAAAAAAAACACTGCAAAGTTAGAACTTATTTCCATGATAAGTAACTTTGCAGTGTTAAAAATACAATTAACCGAAGAATTTTTCGAGTTTTTTTATCATTGCTCCCATGCAGAATACTACTACATGGTCGTCTTTTTGTATTGTTGTATTACCGGTAACCAGAATACCTTCGCCATTTCTTATCAGTCCACCGATGGTAGCACCCTTAGGGAGTCCCATATCCTTAATTTGTGCTTTTGTGATTCTTGAACCTTCTTTTACAATGAATTCTGCAACATCAGCATTGGCAAATGTAAGACATTTTACATTCGATACATCGGCATTGAGCATCATCTGGTATATGTGGCTTGCGGCAATATACTTCTTGTTGATTACTGTTCCTATATCCAGACTTTCGGCCATGCCTATGTAGTCTACATTTTCGACTTCTGCTACAGTTTTACTTACTCCCATACGCTTGGCAGCCAGACAAGCTAAGATATTTGTTTCGGCATTTCCTGTAAGAGCAACAAATGCTTCTGTGTTTTTAATTCCTTCTTCTATAAGTAGCTCCATATCCCTGCCGTCACCGTTTATAACTATTACTTTGTCGTCTACCAGTTCGGTTAGCCGGTTGCTTCTTGCTTCATCCAATTCAATGATTTTGATATTCATATACTCTGGAAGGTATTGTGCTGTTCTCACAGCTATACGTCCTCCTCCCATAATCATTACACTCCTTACATCTGCTTCATTTTCTCGGCCTGTAATTTTTCTGATGTATGGAATATATTTTTTTGTTGTCATAAAGTATACGATATCATTGAGCTTCACATAATCGTCACCTCTCGGGATAATTGTTTCGTTCCCTCTTTTTATAGCTACAATGTGAAACGGTATGCTTTGTCCGCCGAGCTCGTAGAAAGGTACATTGAGAATTTCTGCTTTTTCTCTCATTTTTACACCAATCATAATAAGAGCTCCACCGGCAAATTCCCACCATTGTTTTATCCAGCTCATTTTTACTGCATCAACAATTTCCTTTGCTGCCAACATCTCTGGATAGATAAGAGAGTTAACACCTAATCCGCTGAAGAATTCTTTATGCTTGGGCAGAAGATATTCATAGTTGTCGATACGTGCAACTGTTTTCTTTGTTCCGAGGCTTTTGGCCAACATGCATGCTGTCATGTTTCTGCTTTCATCTGGAGTAACAGCTATAAACAGATCAGCATTGGCTACACCAGCCTCTTTAAGACCATTTATTGAAGTAGGAGAGTAGTTGACAGTCATCATGTCAAGATTACTGCTCATTTTTCCTAATTTTTCCTGGTCTTCATCTATAAGAATAATATCCTGGTCTTCTCCTGCTAAAAGTTTGGCGAGGTGTGTACCTACCGCACCTGCACCGGCAATGATTATTTTCACTTTATAATATAATGTTTTAATAAATAGAATGTTGGGAATGTTTGTCAGAAAACAGATAGTACATTAACTGAATGAAATTATACTTTGGTATATACTTTCCTCGTCCAGACCACATAGCTTGTAAAGTTCGTTTACGGCACCATGTTGTATGAATCTGTCTTCTATTCCTATTCGTTTTATTTTTATATTGTAACCGTGGTCCGACATAAATTCTAATATTGCACTTCCTGCACCACCGGCTAATGCTCCGTCTTCTATAGTTATCAGTTTGTCGAATTTACTGCCTATATTGTGAAGCATTTCGGAATCAAGTGGCTTGATGAATCTTAAATCATATTGTGCTATACTGATATTCTTGTCGGTTTCTGCTCGTAGGATAGCTTGTCGGGCTTTATAACCCACTGGTCCTACAGTAACCACTGCGAGATCTTTACCTTCTTTTAATATTCTGCCTTTTCCTACTTCTACGGCTTCCATTTCGCATTTCCAGTCGGTAAGAATACCTCTTCCGCGTGGGTATCTTATTACAAAAGGTCCCATGTTGTCCAGTTGTGCTGTATACATCAGCTTTCTTAGTTCATGTTCGTCCATAGGAGCTGCAATGGTAAGATTTGGTATGGTTCGCATATAGGCTATGTCGAAAACTCCATGATGTGTGGCACCATCTTCTCCCACTAATCCAGCCCTGTCGAGACACAAAACTACATTCAGTTTTTGTATTGCTACATCATGAATAACATTGTCGTAGCCTCTCTGCATGAAAGAAGAATATATATTGCAGAAAGGCATAAGTCCGTCTTTTGCCATACCGGCAGAAAATGTAACGGCATGACCTTCGGCAATACCAACATCAAACACCCTTTCCGGGAGTTCTTTCATCATTATATTCATAGAGCACCCTGAAGGCATGGCAGGTGTAACGCCCACTATTTTTTCGTTTTTCCGTGCCAGTTCGAGTAAAGTGTTTCCGAATACTTCTTGAAATAAAGGAGGTAATCCGTCTGTCGGTAATTTAATTCTTTCTCCTGTTTCCTTGTCGAATTTTCCCGGAGCATGCCATAAGGTTGCACACTCTTCTGCAGGTTTATATCCTTTGCCTTTAACGGTATGTATATGCAGGAGTTTTGGACCTTTCATGTCCTTTATCTCGTTGATGACCTTTATGAGTGAAATTGTATCATGGCCGTCAACAGGACCGAAGTATCTTATATTCATCCCTTCAAAAACATTTTGCTGTTGCATCAGAAGAGATTTAAGACTATTGTTGAATCTTATTATAGAATTACGTCTCTCATCGTTGAGTATACCCCATTTGGCGAATTGTTTTGACATGGCATTCCTTAATCTGTTATATCCTTCGGACGTATGCAGATTAAGTAAATACTGTTTCATGCCACCAACACTACGGTCGATGGCCATATTATTGTCATTGAGAATAATTAGCAGATTGTTGGGCATTGAAGCTGCATTGTTCAATCCTTCGAAAGCCAGACCTCCACTCATAGATCCGTCTCCTATAACGGCAACGATATGTCTGTTTTCTTCTTTTTTGAGATTTGCCGCTACAGCCATGCCTAAGGCTGCCGATATGGAATTTGAGGCATGCCCGCATGTAAATGTATCATATTCGCTTTCAGAAGGAGTAGGGAATGGAGCCAATCCGTTGAGTTTTCTGTTGGTGCAGAATCTGTCACGTCTTCCTGTCAGAATCTTATGTCCGTATGCCTGATGACCTACATCCCATACAATACGGTCGTAAGGAGTATTGAATGCGTAATGTAAGGCTACGGTAAGTTCTATAACACCCAGACTTGAACCGAAATGTCCCGGATTACGCGAAAGTTCATCTATAATCATGTCGCGAAGTTCGGCACATACTGTAGGCAAGTCCTCTAATGGTAGCTTGCGAAGATCGTCTGGACTGTCTATTTTATCCAACAGCTTGTATGTTGTTTGCTTTTCCATTATACATTCATTAAACATTTATTCTACAAAAATACTATAAATATATGTATTGTGGTTACATTTGTACCAAAATTTAATAAAAGAGGATAAACTATGGAGTTGATAACAAAAGTTGAATTGCCGTCAAAATGTTGTGAAATCAAACATTCGGAGCGAATTATGCTTATAGGTTCATGTTTTGCAGATAACATAGGAAATAAATTGGAGGAAAATAAGTTTCATTGTGACAGAAATCCTTTCGGTGTACTGTATAACCCGATGTCTATTCATACAGCATTAAGCCAGTTGGCCGATAATAAGGTATATACCCCGGATGATTTGATGTGCTATAATAATACCTGGTTCAGTTTGATGCATCATAGTTCTTTTTCTTCTTATGATATCGATGAATGCTTGAATAATATCAATACCAGAATGATGAAATCCAGTTGCGAGCTGAAAGCTGCCGACTGGCTGATACTTACTTTGGGTACTGCAAGGGTTTATACATGGAATAATATATCTACTTGGAATAATACATCCGAAGTTTCCGGTAATGCTGCATGCTGTACCATACGTGATATATCTGACAAAACAATTACGGGCAAATTTTTATCTGATTCACGATTTTATGGAAAAGTGGTAGGAAATTGCCACAAACTGCCCGAAAAATATTTTTCTCGCCATCTTTTGGATGTAGAGGAAATTGTTAGTGCATATAAATCTCTTATAGATGGTTTACGTCGGCTGAATCCAAAGTTACGTATATTGTTTACTGTAAGTCCTATCAGGCACGCCAAGGACGGTATGCATGGAAACCAGTTGAGTAAATCAGTCCTTTTACTTGCTGTCGACAGAATTTGCTCTGTATGCGATTCCTGCTACTATTTTCCTTCTTACGAGATTATGATGGACGAACTGCGCGACTACAGATTCTATGCAGATGACATGCTTCATCCTTCTTCTCTTGCTGTTGAATATATTTGGAATGCCTTTATCTCTTCGTTTTTTGGTAAAGAAACATTGAATATTATGAAGCAATGGGAAGAAGTGCGTCGTGGCTTGTCTCATAAGCCTTTTAATCCAAAATCGGAGGCTTATGGCAGGTTTATAAGTCAAATACTGTTAAAAATAGAAGAACTAAAGGAAAAATTCACGTACTTAGACGTCGAAAACGAAATAAAGTTATGTCAAACACTATTGAAGAAATAACAAACATAATTGGTGCCGAGCGCGTAGGTAATGTTCAGGCACGTATAGACTGGCTGCTTACAGACAGCCGTTCTTTGTGTTTCCCTGAGGAAACATTGTTTTTTGCTTTGAAAACTAAGAGGAATGATGGTCACAAATATATTGGCGAACTTTATGAAAGAGGTGTGCGCAATTTCGTTGTGAGCGATTTACCCGATAATATATCAGATTATAAAGGTTCTAATTTCCTGAAAGTAGCCAAGCCTTTGAAGTCTTTGCAGAAACTGGCTGCACGTCATAGAGACTTGTTTGATATTCCTGTTATTGGTATTACGGGAAGTAACGGAAAAACAGTCGTTAAGGAATGGATATATCATATTATAAGTCCTGATAAAGTTGTGACACGTTCGCCCCGCAGTTACAACTCTCAGATAGGTGTTCCACTTTCTGTCAGGCTGATGAATGACAATACAGAAATAGGTGTATTCGAAGCCGGCATTTCAGAGATGGGTGAGATGGAAGAACTGGAGCCTATTATTCGTCCTACCATAGGTGTCATAACTAATATTGGTGGTGCGCATCAGGAGAACTTTACTTCCATGCAGGATAAATGTATGGAAAAGCTTCAATTGTTCAAGGGGTGTGATGTCGTGATATATAATGGCGACAATAAGCTGATAGCCGACTGTGTAGCGAAATCTTTGTTCGGTGCACGTGAAATAGCCTGGTCTACTAAGGATATGGAGCGCCCTCTCTTTATAGAAAGTATTAAAAAAGACGATAAAGGAACTACCATAAAATACCGCTATATAGGTTTCCAGAAAGAGTATCGTATTCCGTTTATAGATGATGCTTCTATAGAAAACTCTATAAATACCCTTGCTGTGGGACTATATCTCATGATCTCGCCCGAGGATATTTCCGAAAGAATGTTGTCTCTTGAACCTGTGGCAATGCGTATGGAAGTAAAAGAAGGCAAGAATGGATGTATACTTATAAACGACAGCTACAACTCCGATTTTGCTTCGCTCGACATTGCGCTGGATTTTATGTCACGTCGAACAGAAGATAAGGGACGTAAGCGTACCCTGATATTGTCGGATATTCTTGAAAGCGGCCAGACAAGCAAACTTCTTTACCGTCAGGTTGCCGAATTGATAGAAAGCAGAGGCGTCGACAAAATCATAGGTGTCGGTCCAGATATATCTGCTTCTGCTTCACGCTTTCAGATAGAAAACAAACATTTCTTTGAAAAGACAAGTGAATTATTGGAATCAGGTATTCTTGATACTCTGAGAAATGAGGTAGTCCTGATTAAGGGAGCACGTGTTTTCCATTTTGATGAAATAACAGATTACCTTGAACTGAAAGTACATGAGACTATTCTTGAGATAAATTTAGGAGCACTTACAGCCAATCTCAACTATTACAGAAACAAACTTAAGTCGGATACAAAGATGGTTTGTATGGTTAAGGCATCTGCTTATGGAGCAGGATCTTTCGAAGTAGCCAAAACTCTTGAAGAGCATCGTGTAGATTATCTGGCTGTGGCCGTAGCCGATGAGGGTGCCGATCTGCGTAAGGCTGGCGTGGTATGTCCTATAATTATTATGAATCCCGAACTGACTGCTTTCAGAACTATGTTCGATTATCGTTTGGAACCTGAAATTTACAGTTTTCATATTCTTGAAGAACTCATTAAATCGGCCGAACGTGAGGGAGTAAGCAATTTTCCTATACATATAAAGATAAATACAGGTATGAATCGTCTTGGATTTGAGCCTCATGAGATACCTAAACTTATAGAGCGTCTTAACCGCCAGTCGGCTGTTATTCCACGTTCAGTATTTTCTCATCTGGTTGGCAGTGATTCAAGCAGATTCGATTCTTTTACCCGTCGCCAGATTGAGACTTTTGAGGAAGCTGCTGCCCAACTACAGTCTGCTTTTCCACACAAGATTCTTCGTCATATATGCAATACTGCCGGAATAGAAAGGTATCCGGGAGCACAGTTTGATATGGTACGTCTTGGTATCGGACTTTATGGTATCGATCCTTATACCAATAAAATATTAAACAATGTTACTACCCTAAAGACAACCATACTTCAGATACATGATGTGAAGGCTGATGAAACAGTTGGATACAGCAGAAAGGGTATACTTGACAAAGATTCCCGTATAGCTGCCATACCAATAGGCTATGCCGACGGACTAAACCGACACTTGGGAAATGGTAAAGGATACTGTCTCGTTAATGGAAAGAAGGCACCGTATGTTGGTAATATATGTATGGATGTGTGTATGATTGATGTAACAGGAATAGACTGTAAGGAGGGAGATAAGGTTATAATATTCGGAGATGATCTTCCGGTAACTACCATTGCAGAGTGGCTCGATACAATACCTTATGAAATACTTACAGCTGTTTCTACACGTGTAAAAAGGGTATATTATCAGGATTAGGATAAGTATTGCCTGCCTTTTATTATAAATATTTGATGTATTGATATTAAACTATATATAAAAGAATCCAATATAAGAGAATCCACCCTGGCAGCAATATCTTCAATTTGATGCTGCCAGGGTGGATTCTTTATATGAATTGTTTAAGTATTGTCACATTTAAATGGTACGGTATAAATTATTGTAGTGTACTAAATAAGTTGACACAAATTATTTAGTAACATGCGTGAATATA
>artificially_reared_2__coassemble_387_pt1 | contig 24258 bp, 13 predicted proteins | sample artificially_reared_2__metabat2_high_PE_035 | metagenome-assembled genome bin artificially_reared_2 | reverse complement strand
GCCGACCCTCTGCTTGTAAGGCAGATGCTCTGAACCAGCTGAGCTAAACGCCCGAGGTTTGTTTCTCAATTGCGATGCAAAGGTACGACTTTTTTTTTAACCTGCAATAGATAAACCGTTTTTTTTCTAAAAAAAATACGTTTTTTCTTATTTACCTCCCTATTAAACGCTAAAATTACTCCTTTAAAACACTAAAATTACTCTTTTTAGAAGCTAAAATTACTCCAATATTCTCTTATATCTTGCCAAAGCTTCCAGATAATAATAGTCGGCATACACCAATGGCACATCGATTTCAGCCTTATGTGGCAGACTACCCGTACAATGCATAATAATGAAATTACCATTTTCTCCAAGCTTAGCTCTATACTTGTCTGAAGAAAGACTCTTAAGCATGGCAATTGCAGTTTTTCTGTATTCCTTATTACCTGAAAGGTCGGCCAGTTCGAAAAGAGCGGAACACACTATAGCAGTAGCCGATGCATCCTTAAGCCTATCTGCCTTATCATAAACCTTTGCATACGATTTTCCATCAGCGGCATATCCCTGCTGTCCGGCATTAAAATCCCAATTAGGCACCAAATCTTCAGGCAAATGTTTTACATAATAATCGGCAAATTGTCTTGCGGCATCAAGATACTTCACATCTTTAGTTTCCCTATACATCATGGTAAACCCATATACAGCCCAAGCCTGCCCTCTTGCCCATGTAGAATTATCACTATATCCCTGACAAGTCTGTCTGTGCAAAGCCTCACCTGTTGCCGGATCATAATTAACCACATGATAACTGCCAAAGTCAGGTCGGAACTGATTCTTAAGAGTTGTATTTGCATGATTTACGGCTATGTCATAAAATTTTCTATCTCCTGTAGCCTTATAAGCATAAAAAAGAAGTTCAAGGTTCATCATATTATCTATAATAACAGGATAATACCATTTATTTCCATTCCAAGCCTCTCTGTAGTTCCACGATTTAATAGCTTTAACAGTATCATTATATCTTGTGCAAAGCGACTCTGCACTCTGTATCAATATAGACGGATATTTCGATTCAGGAGCAAGACGTTCGGCATTGCCATAACTGCAATACATCATAAATCCTATATCATGATGATCTTTGAAATATTTCAGTTCTTCAAGAGAGTCGGTCCATTTCACGGCATAGTTCTTCCATTTCTCATCTCCGGTAAGTTCATACAGATACCACAAGTTGCCAGGAAAGAATCCCGGAGTCCAGTCTCTCATAGATGTAGTTTTCAGTTTTCCGTCGGCAGTCAGTGTCCGAGGATAATTATTTTCATCAGGTTCCCCAAGTTCCCTAACCATATTATCGGTCTGCAAAGATGCAAACTCCACATTATCTCTTACAAATCTCATCTCAGGAGAAAGTTTTTTATGTCCAGAACATGCACTAAAAAAAATCACATGCATAACTCCAAGTAAAATTATTCCAAGTTTCATAAAAAATAAATTTAACATCAGCTATCTCGTTTACGGCAACAAAGCTATTATATAGCAATATAAAATACTGGAAAAAATAATTCAAAAAAGTATATTAATCAGTCTTTCATTAAGGCACTCAAAGAAAAAAAAGGCGCAATGAAATACATTACAAGTATCAACATCACGCCTTTATAATTATCCTAACATTTTAAGATATTCAAACAATTTAAGGTATTCATATCTATAAGAGAAAAGAAATCTCAAATAAATAAACAACTTAAATATAGCCGGAACAACATCTATAATAACAAGCCGGCCTGTTTATACTACAATTTATTTATTTCTGTGCAGGTTCTCCGGCAACTGTACCCCATCCAGGATTCTGATAAATAGGCGACTGTTCAATACTTGCCCCATCAGGAGCTGTATTCAGGAAATTCTGTACAGCTATCGGTTCAAGATAATGAGCTGTACGGAAATAGAATCCATTATAATAAGGATTAGTAGTAGTTTTCTGATTAGGTCTCAGATACTCACTCATGCTTGGAGAAGATACATTATTCTTTGACTGGTCAGCCTGGTCATACAGAAGCAGACTGTTACCATTTTCATCAACAAACAAATCCTTCATAGGACCAAATATCTTTGCACCTTCCAACTGATACCCATTCAACTGGTCGAAAGATCTCCATCTGCTCAAGTCCATTACGCGGAACCCTTCAGCGATAAATTCACATCTTCTCTCTCTTCTTATATTATAAAGAATAGGGTCATCCAACATCTTTCCAGCAGAATAAGCACCCCAGTCATATTTTGCTTCTGTAGCAATATCAGTAGCCGCAACTGTTACAGAATAATCTGTTTTAATACCGGCACGATTTCTTAAAGCATTCCAGTATTTTGCAGCCTTAGCATTCACCACACCTTCTTTAAGATATGAAGCCTCTATATAATTAAGATAAGCTTCACCGGCTCTAAAGATTATATAGGCAGTTTCATCCTTACCGAGCAACTGGTCATTATAATCCAGAGAGTATCCTTTACCCTGAATATACCCTGTAGAAGTAGCATTCTTGGCATCAGAAATATACAAGCGCGGAATCAAAGGAAAAGTTTCAGGAGTTGCTATATTATCAACTGCCTTAACTTCTCCCGGAGCTTTCATAAACAGTCTCCATCTCCAGTCACGATTAACTTTAGTATCCTGAATATAATCATCGCCGGCATATTCTGAACCAGAAGCATAAAACGGCAATCCGTTTTCCATCAAGAAAGCATGTTCAAACTGCTGAGTATATCCTGTATTTCCCCCACTATATAAATAATGATTATATGTATGAGCAATCCCAAGGTCGGCATCATAATCTCTGAACATAACAACCTCATCATATCCGCTCGGATCATGACTTGCAAACATGTTATAATAAGGATTCTCCGGCTTAGAAGCCTCATCACGGATAGTAAAATTGTTAGGAGTAAGAGAAACATTATCGGCAACCTCCTCTGCAGCCTTCATTGCCTCTTCGAGAAAATAATTTATTTCATTCTCGGCACTACCCGAAGGGAACTGATATCCCTTATTATACTCCTTCTGTGCTCCCGGCCATCCAGGACCATTAGGCACCATATCAGTACCTGCATGATATTTCTCCCAAGTACCCTCATAAAGAGCCACTCTCGATTTCATTATCAAAGCAGCATTCTTTGTAATACGGGTTTTGGCACGGTTATTATCCATATAATAAGCAGCAGAGTCGAGATTATTGATAATAAATCTCGCAACCTCATTTCGAGGCATACGCTTAGATGCGGCAGCCAATATTTCCTGATTATCAGGAAGAGTAGAAGTCACAATAGGGAAATCACCTATAGAACGCAGTCTCTTGAAATACTCATAAGCACGCAAGAAATAAGCCTCACCAATATAATGCTTTATATTCTCAGGGCTACCCTGTATAGAGTTATTATTATATCTTGGAACCGCGGTCTGAAGGAAGTAATTCAAAGCATAGATATTACTAAACTCCCAACTGCCGCCGGTCTGTCCTACAGTCCACGCATCGGTAAGATATCTGGCATTTGTTCCCTGATTATTATCTGTAGCTCCATCATCATTATATGGAGCATATCCACCGGAACCAGAGGAACTTGGCAAAATACCATAATATCCATTCACATACGCTTCGAGATGTCCTTCAGTAAGCAGATAACTTTCGGGAGACACATTCGACAACGGTTCCTGGTCGAGAAAATCATTACATCCCACTACAGCAAATAAAGACATACCGCATACCAGCGATTTTGCAGCAGTCATAATATATTTATTCTGTTTCATTTTTTTATCACATTTAGAAGTTAACACTAATACCAGCAGAGAAAGTTTTAGACAAAGGATATACAGTACCACCCTGATAACCGATACCTGCAGTTTCGGGGTCCATTGTTGTTGTAAGACTTGTTATAGTAAGCAAGTTCTCTCCCGATACATAGAATCTAAGATTCTGCAGACCGATTTTGGCAACAATATGCTTAGGTAATGTATAGCCAAGCTGAACATTCTTCAAGCGCATATATGCAGCATTCTGCAAATATCTTGTCTGAGTTTTATGATTCTTATTATTAAACAAAGCACGCGGATAATAAGCATCAACATTTGGTCCAAGTTCTGAAGAAGTATCTTCAGGTCGGAAATAATCAAGATGTTCTTTCAGAGAAGTAGACCACCACTGGCTTGCACCTGTCACACCCCAGAAAATCATACTTCCTTCACCCGGATCGAAATCTCTCTTCAATACACCCTGCCAGAACATAGAAAAGTCAAATCCCTTCCATGAAGCATCAAGATTTATACCAGTACGGAATCTTGGAGTATTATTACCTATTTCCTTCAAGTCGCCCATATCATCAAGAGTTCCGGCACCACTATCTATTTTTCCGTCACCATTTATATCGGCATACATAATATCACCAGCTTCCCATTTATTTCCGATTGCAGTCTGTCCTCCGTTAGGCAAAGAAGCAAGGTGAGCATCCATTTCTTCCTGAGATTTAGCTATACCTACAGTAGTATAACCATAAATCTTACCGGTAATTTCACCAGCCCTGTACTTCCACAATGAGTTAGTAGGGTTAGGATAACTGTCTATTCGTGTTTGCGAGTCGGAAATGTTAACCTTCACTCCATAAGAAAAATCTCCTATCTGGTCTCTCCATCCCAACTGAAGTTCCCAACCGAAAGTAGTAAGGTCGCAGTTGTTTGTTGCCGGAACTCCTGTTCCTAATATAGCAGGCAACTCGACTCCAGGTCCCACCATATCTTTAGTTTTACGCTGGAAATAATCGAATGTACCTGTCAGTCTGTTATCGAAAGCTCCAAAATCGAATCCCACATTCAAACTTTTGATTTTTTCCCAGGTAAGAGATGTTGAAATCAATCCGGGAGCCCATGCAGCATTAGGCTTGACACCATTCTGAATCCAACTTCCGCCACCAGCACTTACACTGATAGTCTGGTAAGTAGGATACCAGCTATTTGTATTCTGATTGGCAAGTTCACCATACGAAATCCTTGGTTTAAATGTCTGTACATAATCGGCCCAATCTCCCCAGAAATTTTCTCTTGCCAAATTCCATCCCAAAGAGAACGAAGGAGTAGACACCCATCTGTTTTCGCGGCGGAAACGTGAAGAACCATCATATCTGAAATTGACTTCCACAAGATATTTTCCATCATAATCATAATTAACACGACCGAAGAAACCTGCATTAGCCCATCTCTGATACTGTCCGTTAAGATAATAGTTTTCCATATCTGTAGTAAGATTCAGTACAGGAAGTTCTGTAGACACCAATGTATTACGTCCGCCCGACATATCTCTGTACTTCATCTGTTCGAGCTGCATACCGGCTACAACAGCCACATTATGCTTGTCGACTGTAAAGTTATAGTTGGAATAAACTGTAGGATTCAGATAAGTAGATTTAAAAGAATACTCCGCTACCCTGTCATTCTTTGCACTTGTAAGAGCCAGATAAGTATTCTCAGGATTATCTTTATAATGAGAATATACCATCAGCTGTTCTTCATGCGCCCAGTTATTATCTGTCTTGATATTAAACTCTCCAATGATATTCCAGTTCTTCAGAGGGGTAAGAGTAATTCTCAACTGCTGTGACAGTCCGTCATTCTGATCAGTATGTCTACCTCCGTCTCGCATTGCACCTATATAATTTATATCCGACATCAGATAACCGTTAGGATCGGCAATAGCTCTAACCGGACGTGCACGTCGCATGATATGATTATAGAAATCACTTGTCATATAAGTAGGACGTGAATAATCCACCCTTGAATAACGGCTTGAATAATCTATCTTGAGATAATCTGTAACCTGTGCACTAATCTTACCTGTAAGGTTATATCTGTCGTGCGATTCGGTACCATATCTCATAAAACCTTTCTGGCCGGTATAATTGCCCGAAATATAATATGTAAATTTATCAGTACCTCCACTTGCACTTATATTATGTTCATGCGACGGTGCCCAGTCACGATAATACTGTTCAAGCCAGTTTACATTGGCACAAGTATAGTCATAGTTCCACTTACCGCCACTACCTTCACCATATATATAATTGTCGGTATTTCCCAACAAATAATCCTTCACCTGTTGTCTGTAATCATCCGGGAAAAGATGATTGCCCGAATCATTATAATTGGCATCATCAAACAAAGTAACAAATTCAAGAGAATTTGCCATTGAAGGCAACATTACAGGAGTGTTGAAACGAACATTAGCATTATAATTTATCTGTGCCCTTCCACTCTTACCTTTTTTTGTGGTAACAAGTATTACACCAAACGGCGCACGAGATCCATATATAGAAGAAGCTGCCGCATCCTTCAATACAGAAATACTCTCAATATCCTGAGGGTTTACTGTATTGATATCCCCTTCCATACCATCTATCAATACCAGCGGATTACCAGATGAACCTGCACCGATAGTACCTGTACCACGTACATTAATAGATTTAGTGGCATTAAGTTCACCACCTGTACCGGCAGTAGAAATATTAAGTCCCGGTATTACTCCCTGTAAAGCCTGAGTAGCATTTGCCACAGGTCTTGCCTCAAGGTCTTTAGCGGTAGCGGTACCAACCGAACCTGTAAGATTTACCTTCTTTTGAGTACCAAAACCTACCACAACAACTTCTTCGAGCATTTCAGTATCTTCCTTAAGTTTGATACTCATCATAGGAGCGGCTTTAAGCTCCTGCTCGGAATATCCAATATAAGATACCTTAATTATAGCACCACTGGCAACCGAAAGGACAAACTTTCCGTCAAGGTCTGTAACAGTACCGTTTGTAGTTCCTTTTTCAAGCACCGTAGCACCTATCACAGGTTCACCATTACTGTCGAGTACTACACCTGTAATCTCTGTTTTCTGCTGAGCAATTTCAGACATCAACTCGCCCGATGAAGCAAAAGCTTCCGAACAAGGACTAACTAAAACTAAACCGGAACCAAGAATCAAGGTCATCAACCTCTTATTCCCCATCTTGTTTTTCATCTTCATAATCGATGTTTATTAGTTTAAGATTTTAATTAAAAATATTATTTCATTGATAATTGTCAATGTGAGAAAAACTGTTGGACAAGATTTATGCATCTTTAACCATTCGACATCGCAAAGCTATGATAAACAAGAGAATAGAATATGCCAATTTTGAGTATAAATATGGTAATTTTTAGTCAAAACTACTTTGGACAAAAAAAATCTGTATTGTTCACCCAACAAACAACACAGATTCATTAATAAATTATTTCTTACCTATAAAATCGGCCCTCATAGGAGAAAAACAGTCTATCAGTATTCCAGGCTCAATACATACACAACCATGCATAGCATCCGGCTCAATGTATATTCCATCACCTGCAGAGACAATCTGTTTCTTTCCATTTACAGTAAATTCAAATTTACCACTTGCCACATAAGTGGTCTGTGTATGATAATGAGTATGCGCCGTACCGACCGCCCCCTTTTCGAACTTGACCTTTACAAGCATTACTTGTCCGTCGTATCCAAGAATCTGACGTGTAACTCCATCACCTGCCGGTTCCCACTCTATATTTTTCTCATAAAGAAAAACCTCACTACGGGTTTTCTTACTCATTTCATCTTCAGAATCAATCATCTTCGTAGAATCAACAGAATTAATCACTGTTTCTTCTGAAACATAATCACCGGCAAAAACCGATAAAGGAAGAGCAAAAACAGTCCCCAATAAAAAATTCTTAACTTTCATATACTAAATTATTATGGTTTAAACACTTCTATAAATTACATTAATTGATAACCTTCGGGATTATTTATAATGATAAGCATCATTCCAAAAGTATGAATCACTGTGATTCAGCATGATTCAAGTCTGCATGTATTCACAAGCCGCTGATTATTGGGCATTCTCAAAAATAAAGTCTTTATCTCAAATAAAAAGCAACAGATTTCAAACAGACTTAAAAACATTATCTGCAGAGAATTAACGCAGCAAAACTATACGACGCAATATAAGCTGCTTATACTGCTTCTTCATATCATCGGGCAAGAAAGAATTGTCAATCAGTTCAAACCATTTCGGCAAAGCACGGCTGAATCTGCGGGCAATGTTTTCGATAACCTTCTCATCAACTCCCGATGTTATAATTGCCTTATAAAAATCTGCTTTCCGCAAACGTCTTTTTTTCCCGTTAAGAGTAAGAGCAAGTTCCTCTGTATCCTCAGGCATAACAAGAGCAGTAGAAAGCATATCATAGGCTGGAGTAAGCGTATATCCACCCATCTGGTTGTAAAGAGAAAAATTCTTAAGATGCATGTCTGCATTACCTGTTATCCAACAGAAAACTACAACCTCCCAGAAATTGATTACATCAAGTTGCGGTGCAGAGGAATAACGACGAATAAGTTTGGCTATTTGCTCATAAGAACCTTTGTACTTATATTCGGTAAGCCTTTCTGATAATTGGCACATATCCTCCATGGCTATTTTTTGTCCGTCCGGCATACGGTCTATACGACGTGTTATATAGCACAGTTCCCCATCACTAAAGCGTATCAGACTATGAGGAACAACGTTAATTTTTGCAGCCTCAGCCAAATGCATGGTTACATCTTCAAGCTCCGGTAAGGCACGATATGAATGAGTTTGAGGTTTCAGAATAAAACGTCCCCAAAGACCTACAATGGTAAAGCGATCAGGTTCATTACGTCCTCCATGATTTATATCGAGCGACAATTTAGCCTGTACGCCTGTCAGTGTGGTCTGGCTACGTACAACCTCACGGGCCAAATCTCCAAGTTGGCTACGCACGTAAGGTAATTCGGGCACGCTACGGGTTCCGAAAAACTTTCTTGCACATGCAGGATGAAAATCATTCATGCCTTCCCCCAATTCTTTATAACAATACAGACACCTGCCCATTATTTATCCTCCTCTATTTCATCATCTGGTATAACACTAACAGCTCCTATACAATCCTTGCAACAAGCAAGCAAAAGAGACATACGGTCACGCTGGTTTATTTTCCAGCTCCGCTCAGCAATATCAAGCAACCATCCTTCAGGAATCAGTCCGTCAAAGAAAGGAAATAATACCATATCGTGATATGGTTCGTCCTGAAGAGGTAATGTCAGACTGACTGCAGTGGCATAAGGCTGCTTCAGATAATCATTGTCATATTTAAAGGTAAAACCATTCTCATCTTCCACAAGCCTACCAGCTAACTTGTCGTATAAAAAAACTTTAGCACGCTTCATTTATTATCCTCCCTTGATTTATCATTCAGTTCAACCGGTCCTACTTGTCGCCCAAAAAGACTGAGAACCTGATTAACTTTATCCATACGCAAGGTCTGCTTACCCTGTTCGAGTTCACGTACAAATCGAAGACCTACACCCGACTTATCGGCCAGATCAACCTGCGTCAATCCGAACTGGCGACGCATTTCCTTTACAAAATCTGCTATAACAGTATATTCCATATTTATACCCTTTCGGGTACAAATATAACAATAGTTTTATAAGATTATACCTTTTAGGGTATAATTTATTATTCAATTTTAAATATTATACCCATTCGGGTATAGCAACATTTAAAACAATCAATGTAAACCATGTAATTATCATTAGAATTGCAACTGGGTAAAATCAAAGTTCAAACCGAATAGTGTAATATATCGACTTTTATAAAACATCTAAAGGTTTTTACCTAAACACAACTGTGCCGAGGCCTCAGCACGGTAATGCCGAGGCCTCAGCACAGCTATGGCAAGGCCTTATCACAACTGTGGCAAGGCCTTATCACCGTAATGACGAGGCCTTGCCACAGTAATGACGAGCTACAAATATAATGTCGTTTTTATTTGATATTCAATAACGCCCCAACTGCAATACAGTTAGGAATATCATCGGAAACTTATTCCTGGGCAAAGCGTTTAGCCTGCTCTGCAATAAGTTCAGCATCTTCGAAGTAGTTGATTTTCATTGCTCTGCGAACTTCATCCAATGTCTGTGCAGCAGTTTCACGTGCTACTTCACAACCCTTCTTAAGCATATCGTAAACAGCAGGAATATCTTTTTCGAACTCTTTGCGTCGGTTACGTATAGGAGTAAGTTCTTCCTGCATAATGGCTGCAAGGAACTTCTTTACCTTCATATCACCAAGTCCGCCACGTGTATAATGTGCCTTAAGTTCATCAAGATTAGGATATTCAGGAAGATAAAGTCCAAAATGTTCCGGACGGCAGAAAGCATCGAGATAAGTAAATACACAGTTACCCTCAAGTTTTCCAGGATCGCTCACCTTGATATGAGTAGGGTCAGTATACATGCTCTTAACCTTCTTTTCAACTTCATCGGCCGAATCGGAAAGATAAATACAGTTTCCGAGTGATTTACTCATTTTTGCCTTACCGTCTGTACCAGGAAGTCTCAGACATGCAGCATTGTCAGGCAAAAGGATTTCAGGTTCAACAAGTGTCTCACCGTAAATATGATTGAAGCGGCGCACTATTTCGCGTGTCTGTTCAATCATTGGTTCCTGGTCTTCACCCACAGGTACAGTAGTAGCCTTGAAAGCAGCTATATCGGCAGCCTGGCTGATAGGATATGTAAAGAAACCAACAGGAATACTTGTTTCGAAATTACGCATCTGGATTTCAGTCTTCACTGTAGGGTTACGCTGAAGACGTGAAACAGTAACAAGGTCCATAAAATAGAAGCTGAGCTCACACAGTTCAGGAATCTGAGACTGGATGAAGATAGTAGACTTGGCAGGGTCCAATCCTACAGCAAGATAGTCGAGTGCAACCTCAATTACATTCTGACGAACCTTTTCCGGATTGTCAATATTATCAGTAAGGGCCTGTCCGTCAGCTTCAAATACAAATATTTTATCAAACTTACCTGAATTTTGCAATTCTACACGACGGCGAAGAGAACCTACATAGTGTCCAATATGAAGTTTACCAGTAGGACGGTCGCCTGTCAATATGATTTTTGGCTTTGTCATAGTTATACGTTTTTACATTTTATTGTTTATAATTGCAGCAAAGATAAGCAAATACTTTGTTTTCTTCAAAAAAAATTGTTTTCTTTGCATAGAGTGTTAGAACCAACAATGTCATTATGTATGCCGTTGTGTTTAAATTCGAAGAACAATAAAACAACCTTAAATATTAAAACAAACAATCGTATGAAGCAGAAATTTAAAAAAGTACTTGTCTTGGGTTCGGGCGCACTGAAAATTGGCCAGGCAGGTGAGTTCGACTACTCAGGTTCGCAAGCTCTTAAAGCTCTACGCGAAGAAGGCATCAAATCAGTACTTATCAACCCTAACATTGCTACAATTCAGACTTCGGAAGGTATTGCCGACAGAGTATATTTCCTTCCTGTAAATACTTATTTCGTTACAGAAATCATCAAGAAAGAAAGACCTGACGGTATCTTGCTTGCATTCGGCGGACAGACTGCTCTGAACTGCGGTACTCAACTGTATCTTAACGGAGTATTGAAAGAATATGGAGTTTCTGTATTGGGTACATCGGTAGAAGCCATAATGTATACCGAAGACCGTGACCTGTTTGTGAAGAAGCTTGATGAGATAGAAATGAAAACTCCTGTGAGCCGTGCCGTAGAAAACATGCAGGATGCACTCGAAGCTGCACGCACCATAGGATATCCGGTTATGATACGCTCGGCATACGCACTTGGTGGTCTTGGAAGCGGTATCTGTCCAAATGAAGAAAAATTCATCGAACTTGCCGAAAGTGCTTTTACTTTCTCTCCACAGATTCTGGTAGAAGAGTCTCTTAAGGGATGGAAGGAAATTGAGTTTGAGGTAATACGTGATGCCAACGACCATTGCTTCACTGTAGCAAGCATGGAAAACTTCGACCCATTAGGCATTCATACCGGCGAATCTATAGTAGTGGCTCCTACTTGCTCTCTAAGAGAAGAACAGGTTACAATGCTTCAGGAACTTTCAAAGAAATGTATACGCCATCTTGGTATTGTGGGCGAATGTAATATACAGTACGCTTTCAATGCTGAGACAAACGACTATAGAGTAATTGAAGTAAACGCCCGCCTCAGCCGTTCTTCTGCTCTTGCTTCCAAGGCTACCGGTTATCCTCTGGCCTTTGTTGCCGCAAAGATAGGATTGGGATATACTCTCGACGAAATAGGTGAAATGGGTACTCCTAATTCTGCTTATAAAGCTCCGGAACTCGATTATCTTATCTGTAAGATTCCTCGCTGGGACCTTACTAAATTTGCCGGAGTTTCAAGACGTATCGGCTCAAGCATGAAATCTGTAGGTGAAATTATGTCTATTGGCCGCTCTTTCGAAGAAATTATACAGAAAGGACTTAGAATGATTGGTCAGGGAATGCACGGTTTCGTGGGCAACGACCATACTAAATTCGAAAACCTTGACGACGAACTTGCAAACCCTACCGACCTTCGTATCTTTGCCATAGCTCAGGCTCTTGAAGAAGGATACAGTATTGAACGTATTTTCGAACTAACAAAAATAGACCCTTGGTTTATCGGCAAACTGAAGAATATAGTAGATTACAAGGCTAAACTTCAGACATACAACTCTCTTGAAGAGCTTCCGGCCGATGTTCTGCGTGAAGCTAAGGTTCTTGGTTTCTCAGATTTCCAGATTGCACGCTTTGTTTTGAAACCTAAAAACGGCAATATGGAAAAAGAAAATCTTCAGGTGCGCGAATATCGTAAGAAGCTTGGTATCCTGCCTGCAGTGAAACGTATAAATACAGTTGCTTCAGAACATCCTGAGCTTACAAATTATCTGTATATGACATATGCTGTAGAAGGATATGATGTAAACTATTATAAGAATGAGAAATCGGTTGTAGTACTCGGTTCCGGCGCTTACCGTATCGGCTCGTCTGTTGAGTTCGACTGGTGTTCTGTAAATGCCATTCAAACAGCACGCAAGTTGGGCTATAAGTCAATCATGATTAACTATAACCCTGAGACTGTATCGACCGACTACGATATGTGCGACCGTCTGTATTTCGACGAACTGTCGTTCGAACGTGTACTCGACGTTATCGACCTTGAGCAGCCTAAGGGTGTTATTGTTTCAGTAGGCGGACAGATACCTAACAATCTGGCAATGAAGCTTCATCGTCAGTCTGTACCTATTCTCGGTACATCTCCAGTATCTATAGACCGCGCCGAAAACCGAAACAAATTCTCGGCTATGCTCGACCAGCTTGGTATAGACCAGCCGGCATGGCAGGAACTTACCAGCCTTGACGATGTGAAGAGTTTCGTACAGAAGGTTGGCTACCCTGTTCTTGTGCGTCCTTCATATGTACTTAGTGGTGCAGCTATGAATGTATGCTACGATGAAGACGAGTTGACAAGATTCCTTCAGATGGCAAGCGAAGTATCAAAGGAATATCCGGTTGTGGTATCTCAGTTCATGCAGGAAACAAAAGAAATAGAGTTTGATGCCGTAGCTCATAACGGTGAAGTGGTAGAATATGCTATTTCAGAACATATAGAATATGCAGGTGTACATTCAGGTGACGCTACACTGGTATTCCCGGCACAGCAGATTTACTTCTCAACTGCACGTCAGATTAAGAAGATAAGCCGCAGGATTGCCAAAGAGCTTAACATCTCTGGTCCTTTCAATATTCAGTTCCTTGCCCGCAAAAATGAAGTTAAGGTTATAGAATGTAACCTCCGTGCTTCACGCAGCTTCCCGTTTGTTTCAAAGGTTCTGAAACGCAATTTCATCGAAACCGCTACACGCATTATGCTTGATGCTCCTTATACACAACCCGACAAGTCGGCATTCGATATCGACCGTATTGGTGTCAAGGCTTCTCAGTTCTCATTTGCCCGTCTGCAGAATGCCGACCCTGTTCTTGGTGTCGACATGTCTTCTACCGGTGAGGTAGGATGTTTGGGTGATGATTTCAACGAAGCACTCCTTAATGCATTGCTTGCTACCGGTTATAAGATTCCTAAGAAAGGTATTCTACTTTCATCGGGAGCTACAAAATCTAAAGTCGACCTTCTTGACGCGAGCCACGCGCTGAGCAAGAAAGGATATAAACTTTACGCTACTGCAGGAACAGCTACCTTCCTGAATTCTCATGGTATACCTACTACTCCTGTATTCTGGCCAGATGAACGCCCTGATGCAGAAAACAATGTTATGAAGATGATAGCAGAACATCAGTTCGACTTGATTGTAAATATACCTAAGAATCATACTAAGCGTGAACTGACTAACGGTTATCGTATCCGCCGTGGAGCTATCGACCATAATATTCCTCTTATGACAAATGCCCGTCTTGCCAAAGCATTTATCGAGGCATTCTGCTCAATGGACGAAAAGGATATTCAGTTGAAGAGCTGGCAGGAATATGTGTGATGGTTGTGACGGTTGTGATGGTTTTTCAAATATTATTTTCAAATAATCAGAGAATAAATCTATAATTAAAGAGAAAACATCTATAATTAAGAAGTATCACATAACCAGATAAAAAAAATAGAGGAATCCGGTAAATCATGGATTCCTCTATTTTTTTTGTATTAAGTCACCTGTTGCAATCCTAAATTCTATATTACAATTATATATTACAGGCTCATCAAGGTTTTAAGTTTTTCATTATATTCATTTATCAAATCGTTGAAAACTTCCTGTACGGATGGAATATTGTCTAACACAGAAGAAATCTGGCCAATTTCAAGCTCTCCTTCTTGCAGGTTCCCTTCAAAAATACCTTTTTTTGCTCTTCCAAATCCAAGTATCTCCTTAAGTTCATCCGAAGTAGCACCTCTATTTTCCGCTTCTTCTATTTGCCTGAAAAAATCATTCTTTATCAGACGTGTTGGTACAACTTTCTTTAAAGACAGCATTGTATCACCATCATTAAGACTTACACACAGATTCTTGAAATCCTCACTTGCTGAACTTTCTTTAGTCAAAGCAAATCTTGTACCAATCTGCACTCCCTCTGCCCCAAGAGCAAACGAAGCCAGCACTCCACTTCCTGTACCTATACCACCGGCAGCTATAAGTGGGATATTCAAGACTTTACGTACTTGTGGAATAAGTACCATTGTAGTAGTTTCTTCTTTCCCGTTATGTCCTCCGGCTTCAAATCCTTCGGCAACAACAGCATCAACACCTGCCTCCTGGCATTTCATGGCAAACTTTGAACTTGAAACAACATGTGCTACTTTTATTCCGGCATCATGCAGTTTTGGAGTCCATGTCTTAGGGCTTCCGGCTGAAGTAAAAACTATAGGAACATTCTCTTCTATTATTACTTCCATCATAGCTTCTGCATGCTTAAACAATAAAGGAACATTCACGCCGAATGGTTTGTCGGTTGCTGATTTGCATTTTCTAATATGCTCCCTAAGCAACTCAGGATTCATAGAACCGGCACCAATAAGTCCCAGTCCACCGGCATTACTCACTGCTGCAGCAAGTTCCCATCCGCTACACCACACCATTCCACCTGAAATAACAGGATATTTGATTCCAAAAAGTTCGGTAACTCTATTCTTCATAACTCACATTTATATTATACCTCAAAATAATGTACAGATGATTGCGAATATATGTTTCCAAACCTTATTCAGGCTTTGACGAAAACTTCAATTCCCAACCGAACATCATATTAGCAAAAGAACAAAAAAAAATGACTGATAGTGTATACCAGCCATTTTTTTTTGTTTTTTTATTAAAATCAAATCATATCACACAGTGCAAGCGACTGAGCTCCGGCCTGATGATTTATATCAAGACGAACAACTTCCGACAAGAACTTGCGTGCCTGTTCTTTATCACCTAATCCAAGATATCCGAGACCCATTACAAGATTACAGTGAATCAGGTTACGCACATTCAAATCGTCATCCCAAATCAACAGATCCGGAAGTGATACAGCAAAATAGTCTATCTTGACCTTATCAAACAAGTGCTGTTCTCCATGTTTGATCAGCTTGTTGAAACGGCTGCGTGCCTTGTCTTCTTCACCAAGCTTGCGCCAAGCAAGTCCCTGATAGAAAATCTTGTCAGGCTGCTGGTCGTTGTAGAAGAACGCAATAGCCGGTTCTGCCGAACCCTTTGTAGCTCTTACAAAGTATTCTTTTGCAAGTTCTGACTCGCCAAGACCTTCGTATGCACATCCCAACCAATAATGTATATCGTTTTCTTCAGCCATAGAAAGCTTACCTTCACCCAAATTGTCAGGATATTTTTCAGTTTCCTTAAGCAAGCGTACAGCATCGGCATAACGTGCTTCCTTGAGAGCAATCTTAGCAAGTTCTACGCGGCAAAGAACATACTGGCTTGTAACCTTTCCTTCACCACCTTCCCATGGATGGAACTTGCGTGAGTTGATAAGATCGTATGCTGTCTGGTATTCACCAAGCTGGTTGTAAAGAGTAATACGTTCGATACACAAGTCATCACGCTGTTCAACAACCTCTGCATGTGCATTAAGGAAGTCAAGACGGTCGCGGTGTGAGTAACGGAGTTTCTTATACAACTGGTCGAGCTCCATAAGAATACGTGCATCAGACTCATCGAGTTTATATGCTTTTTCAAGTGTAACCAAAGCTTTCTGAGGATCATTCTGCTTATTGTAGTAAGCCAATGACAAGTTACGCAACACTGTAGGATATGTATCATCAATAGATACTGATTTTTCCCAGCAGGCAACAGCCTCATCATAGATACGAGCTGCATAATGGAAGTTTCCAAGATAATATGGAGCTTTAGCACCTTCAGGATTGAGTTCCATTGCATCGTTAAGCATTAAGACTTCTTCAAGCTTGTTAGGGAAGCAATAGTCAGGACAAACAGTCTCTGCTTTCTTGTAAAGAGCAACAGCCTCTTCTTTCTTACCCATCTTGGAAGCAAAATATCCGAGAGCATAATATACCATAGGATAAGTAGCTTCACCGTCTTCTGTAAGGAATGAAAGCAACTGAGTAGCTTCTTCGTACATTCCCGCAGATGCATAGTCGATTGCATATTCAATGTAACTGTGAACAGCGCCACGCATAAGTGCCTTCATTTCTGCCTTAACTGCCGCAGCTGCTTCTGAATTACCCTGCAATGTATTGATAAGGTATGACTCAAAACGGCAACCCATGTTGAACTTATCCATCAACAGTGATTCATTAATCAGAGCTTCTGCCTGTGCAAAATCACCAGTCTTACGCAAGAATGAAGCCTTCAACTGACGGCCTTTGTGGTTCAACCAGTTACGGTACAAAGAGCGGTTGATGTGGTCAAGACCGTTTGCATAATCTTCACGGATCATATCAATCTGTGCCAATCCCATGTAGCCTGAATCCTGCCATGCAGCATTCCATGTGGCCTTAAAGAAAGCATCGTATGCACCATCAATATCACCCTGCATCTTCTTGCACCAACCAAGATTATAGCGTGGTTCACCATCGTATGGGTTAGGATTACGTTCTGTCTGAGTCTTTATTGCACGTTCGAAATATTTCTGAGCTTCAGCAAAGCGACCGCGACGTAACAACAACAAACCAACTGCATTGTTGCAACGGATATCACTCTCATCACGGCTAAGAGCTTCCATATAATAATCCATTGGAAGATAAGTAGCATGACGGTACTGTTCAAGGTGATGTCCTGTAAGGAACAACTGTTCCATGCTGGCAATCTTCTTTGGATCGAGTGCAGCCTTGGCAGGTTCAGGTACAGGCTTTATTTCTGGTTTTTCTGCCTGGTAGCTTACAAGCACCTTACCTTTTTCATCAAGAACTGTAAGCTTAAGTTCATCAAGTTTCTTAGTATCACAGTCAACTGTATTGATATATGAATTATCAGGAGCTACAGCAGTCAAAGCATCAAGATAAATCTTACCGTTTTCAACATTAGTAAGCATAACGCGAACTTCACGGTGAGCTGCAGTAGTATAAAGGATAACCTTCATCTTGCCACCTTCTTCAGGAAGAATATTGATAAGTGCATCGCGTGTAGCATTCTTAACCATACCAACCTTCTGATAAGGCATAAAGTACTGAACCCATGATTTCTCTTCGTATGGCTGCAACCATGTAAAGTCTGGCTGGTTATCGCAGTACATACCAGTCATAAGCTCGATATATGGTCCGTCTTCATCTGTAAGATTGCGGTCCCATGCCTGTCCGAAATCGCCGTGTCCCCATGTCCATTGTTTCTTACCGGCATTTACATGATGATCGGCTACATGAAGAAGTCCAGATTCGATATGTTCTTCATAACCTCCCACAAAGTCGAACTTAGAGTTGATAGCCATATAAGATGTCGGCACAGGAATATTCTTATAGCGAGAGATGTCAACTCCGGCAGAATAGTCTACTTTATAGTATTCGCCTGTTGCTATAGGGAAGCTTGACACCGCACGTTTACCGTGGTCGAATACAGCATTTACATCTGGTGGGAATACAGAATAATAATCCTTATTGACAACAACAGCAGGGTTAGCCCACCACAAGAATGTCTGAGGGAAAGGAGTACGGTTATATACCTTTGCCTTAATCTCGATATATGCCTTACCCGGATATAATGTAAATCCGGCCATACCCTTAGTACGGAACATACGTTCCACTTCACTACACCAGATAGTCTTACTTCCGTCAGGGAATTCTTCTATCATACAGTCTGTAGGAAGATATGTACTTGGGCGGTGATGCTGTGGCCAGTTGAATTCAATACCACCCGAAATCCATGGACCAGTAAGACCCACCAATGCAGGTTTGATTACCTGATTATAATAAACAAAATGACGTTTCTTAACTTTATCGTATGCCATCTGAATACGTCCGCCTAATTCAGGAAGAATCATCAACTTGATGTATTCATTTTCGATAAAGAAAGCTCTCCAAGGACGGTCATGCTTTTCGTCTTCAATCTTTTCGACTACAGGGTAAGGATATACCGAACCTGAACTACCCTGATAAACACGTTTTTCGAGGAAGATAGGATTCTTTTCTTCCTTACCGATGCCATAAGTAGGCAACATTACGGTTTCTTCCCAAGCTCTTACTTCAGAAGTATTTACCGTACTTTGAATCAAGTATTCAGTTATTTTTTCCATGATTGGTAAAATGTAAAGTTATTTGTTTAATGTATTATTCTTTTTGTTATGATTTATATTGGTTATCTCCAGACAAGGTTTTATTTTATCTCTTTGTCTGATGCAAAATTCGGCAAAAAAAACATTCTGAAAAATGGAATATAAATTCAAAAAGATGTATTATTTCTCGATTTGTCACTTTTCTGACAATAAAGTAACCAAAGAGTATGCCAGACCAATAAAAAAATCTACTATTAACCTAATGAAATACAGCCTGTAAACAACTAACATAACAATAGGATTAATAGTAGATTATAAATTCACTCACTATTTATTTTATCAAATATACAATACTAAGGAATAAAGGGCTTCCCTAAAAAACAAGAACAATGTTTTAATATTGAAGTTAAATAACGTTTTAAGTAATAGATTTATAAAACAAGCCCTTTCTATAATGTATATGAAAATATTATTTTACAAGCTCTTTTTCAAGCTCTTCCAGAGACTTTCCTTTAGTTTCAGGTATTCTTCTAAGCACGAATATAAATCCACAGAAACATATTACAGCATAAAGCATGAATGTTCCGCCTGTGCCAAGACCTGAATTCAGGAATGGGAAGGTATATGTAAGAAGGAATGAAGCTATCCACAATGCAGCTGTACACACAGCCATAGCTACACCTCTAACCTTATTTGGGAATATTTCTGATAACAACACCCATGTGACAGGACCGAGAGACATTGCATAAAATCCAATTGCAAGTACTACAAATATTATCATTATAAAGCCCTTGAACTCGAAGAAATAGCTTAATCCAAGCAAAGTATATATTCCCGCCAAACCAATGGAACCTATCAACATAAGAGTTTTTCTTCCAAGACGGTCGACTGTATATATTGCAACAAAAGTGAAGACCAAATTGGCTATACCTGTCACAACTATATTCATAAGGACATCAGAAATTCCATATCCTGCTGCCTGGAATATTTCCTGAGCATAGTTGAATATAACGTTAGTACCGCTCCACTGCTGGAACATTGCTACCACAATACCGATTATGAGTACATTTCTCATTTTAGAAGAGAACAGAAGAGACAAAGCTCCTTTTTCAGAATGTGATGAAGCACCTGCCTTTGAATAACTTTCAATCTCGCTTTCAGCATATTTTTCTCCACCTATAGAAGCAAGTACTTTCTTAGCCTGATCAAATCGTTTTACACTTGCCAGCCAGCGTGGACTTTCCGGAATAAACATTGAAAGCAGAAAGAACAGACCAGAAGGCACGCATACAGCCCAGAACATCCATCTCCATCCTGTCTGGCCATTCCATGAGTTGAGTATATCGGCTGCTGTCGCATCAGCCGGTACAGGATCGGCAATCAGCATGTTTACTATCTGCGCACCCAAAATACCCAATACTATGGTAAGCTGATTTAGAGTTACCAGTTTACCGCGGATATTCGTAGGAGCAACCTCGGCAATATACATTGGCGACAAGTCGGCCGCCAAACCTATAGCCATACCACCTATCAGTCTGGCAATGATAAAAGCCGGTATAGACGATGAAGCGCCAGTTGCCCATGATGATGCGAAAAATACAAAAGCTGAAAAAATAAGAAGTTTCTTACGTCCGTATTTATCTGCCAAAAATCCAGCCATTGTAGCTCCAAGAAGACATCCAAGAAGTGCCACACTCATAGCCAATGCCTGCATTCCTTCATTTCCTGCTATATCGAAATAAACTTCGTAAAATGGTTTTGCACCACCTATTACCACCCAGTCGTAACCAAAGAGCAGACCGCCCATAGCCGACACAAGGCATATAAAATATATAAATAACTGATTATGTGTTTTCATGATGATATGATTCTTTGTTGTAATCTTAATTGTAGTTGAACTGTTTATGCTCTACATCTTTTTGGTTGGAATATCCATAATAACTATGTTACAGGATAGGTTTACTATCCGTATAACATAGTTAAATTTGTCATCCTTAAAATCTTAATATATTCCTTTAGCTGATTGTTTTGAATTTTCTGCAGTACCAAACATCCCTTTTATCTTTTCAAAACCTTCCATCTGAGAAGGCGCAAATGATGAGCTGTTCATGTATTTCAAAACAGAAATCAACATCTGGCGGGCTACAGGACGCTTGTCGAGCGCTTTTTCAAGATCAAATGTAGCAAGCATAAGCTTTCCTTTTCCAACACTTCCTTCGTAAAGAGAAGCAAGACGGCGGTTGTTTACAAAATTGTCGACCATTTCAACTACCGGTGCTCCACCTTTCAGACTGTCTACCACCATTGTTGTGGAATTGATATTAAGATCCCACCACTGCCAGTCGGTATGCATTTCTGTCGGGAAATCGGCTAATGCCGGATGTTCCGGATTACATAGTACTCCCATTGTGCTTGCCTGGTTAGGGAAATGTACCGGGCTCCAGAAAACAGGAACAAACTTACCTTCTATTCCCTGTAGTGTACGCCAGTCTGGATTAAACAGCACTTTCTCTCCCTTATTGAGCAATGCTACCGCCTCACTGTAGTTTCTTGTATACTTAACATCGCCCCACTCTACTTTAGCGTCAGATGGGTAAACCCATATATTCCAGCGGTTTCTGTATTCTGTTCCTTCAAGTGAGACACATACCTCAAGTTGTGAAGCCTTCTCTACTTTCGAAAGCGGCATTTCTATCTTACCGATATTTCCGTTATGACCTATTAAGAGTTTTGCTGCAGAAATTGTTCCTTTCGACAAAGACTGTCCTTCTGATGTAACTTCCCAGTTAAGCTTGCTGTCTTTAAGTTCTTCCGCACCATAGTTACACAATTCCACATCGGCTGTAAATGTCTCATTATTGGTATACACAGCTTTAGGGAAACGCAACAACGGCACTACAGGTGAACAGAACTCACGGAATTCCTGACCGGAAATAATTCCCTTGCTTTCCCAGAATGCGTTAAGCAAACCAACCAAAGCTGTTCCCTGTCCGGGGAAGTCATGAAGGTCGAGCAACTGGAATCCGCTGTTTCCCGGAGTCTTTAGTGCTCTTTCAATCTCTTCTTTATATAAAATAGCAGCCAGTTCGCCTGATGCCTTAAGATAATCCTGAGCTTTATCTATCAGGCCTTTCTTTTCAAGATCGGCCTTTACAGCCATAAAATTCAATGGAATAAGTGTTCCGGTATATTTAGGAATCTCAGTAAGATCCGGATATACAGAATATTGTCCCACTTCATGTGTTATCAAAGGAACACTCATACCTTCTATAGCAGCACGGAAGTCTTTATCGAACGACGGAATTTCCTGGTTAAATACCCCTTGTCCGCGTACCCAACCTTTTTTTGTCCACTGTGTAACGAAGAAATCGTCATTAGGTTCCGGCCAGTCGCCATGTCCTTTTTCAAATGTAAATGAGGTTGTAGTATACAAATGACGGTTGTCGGTCTGCTTCATTTCTTTAAGCATATTGCCCATAATATTGAAATCATACTGAAGTTCGTTTCCCAATGACCAGAAACAGAAAGAAGGGTGATTTCCGTATTCCTTGCTTATGCGTTTTGCTTCCGAACGGAGGAATTCTATTGTTGGCGCATCTTTTCCTAATGTTACACTCCATACAGGCAACTCAACCTGTACGTAGAATCCCATCTCATCGGCTACATTGAATGCCGCTTCAGGAGGACACCATGAATGGAAACGAAGATGATTCATACCATATTCTCTTGCCGAAGAGAATAGTTTCTTCCATGATTCCTCGTCTGTAGGAGGATTTCCTGTAAGAGGGAATATACAACATTCCAAAGTACCGCGAAGGAACATAGGCTTTCCGTTAAGCATAAGTTTGTTGCCTTCGTTTGCAAGATGACGCAAACCGAACACTTCTGTTTCGGTAGAAGAGATATTGTCACCGCTCATTTCGGCTGTGGCTGTATAAAGATAAGGATTGAACTCATTCCATAAAGGAGCATCATTACCCAAATCGAACGAAAGCTCGAATGTTGAGATGCCGGCTGCAGCTTCTATTGTCTTTTGGGACGAAGCATATTTTTTATTATCGGACTTCCCGTTGATATTGACATTTATAGTTACGGATGATGTCTTTCCGGTAGTATTGTTTACTGTAACGATAGCTTTTACTGAATGCGACATTGCATCAGGATAAAGCTGAAGATTATCTATTCTGACTTTATCTACGGCCTCTATAAGCATATCTCCAAGAATACCGTTCCACTTCACTTGAGTAGCATCGGTATATGCATGGGCAAGGTCATTGACAGAAATATCATGACGCTTGCGGTTATCTACTCTTACTGTAAGAATATGTTTCTTACCGATTTTCAGATAAGGTGTAAGATTATATTCATGAGGTGTAGTAAGACTCTCTTCATGACCTTCTACCTTAACTCCGTCTACCCATACCTGAGTATCCCACAACACACGTTCCAAATGTAAAATACAGTCTTTGCCATCCCAGTCGGACGGTATACTTATTTCTTTAGAATACCATGCCGGACCGACATAGCTGTAAGCTCTTGTAAGATGAAGCAGCTGAGGTTTTTCCAAGGCTGGCTTTAATGTACATTTATTACCAAGACGGGCTGCATCGGTAGTACCTGGCAACTGGATGGAAGTTTCATACAGTTTTCCACCCCAGGATTCGTTAATACCTATATCAGTACTGTCAAGGCGGACAGTCCATTCTCCTGAAAGATTAATGTCTTCTACAGAATTATTACATGCTGACAGGCCAAGCAATAATAAAGAAGCTATCAATGTATTCTTCATGATATTGTTTAATAGTTTGTTATTTGTTTCTGGATGCAAAATAACAAAATAGCTGAATCATGAAAAATGTAATAAACAACTAAATTGATGTAAAATTTCACGATATTCAAAAAAAGCGTATCTTTGTGAAAACCTTTTTACCATGGAACGAAGAAAAGACGGATTTAAAGGACAAAGAGCTATAGTTCTGCCACAAACCATAAAAAACATTTTACAACAGAATGAAATAACCTCTTTGCTCTATATCACAGATATAGGTTATTACCCAAAAGCCGAAGGACATTACAGAATAAGAGAGGAAGGAGCCGAACAGCATATACTTATTTACTGTACCGAAGGAAAGGGATGGTTTAGTGTTAATGGA
>artificially_reared_2__coassemble_382_pt1 | contig 24317 bp, 16 predicted proteins | sample artificially_reared_2__metabat2_high_PE_035 | metagenome-assembled genome bin artificially_reared_2 | reverse complement strand
CAAATTCTTCAAGGCCTTTACCTGCAGCTGTAGCCTGTTTCTCAATATCAGACATCAGGTATTGAGGTAATTCACCTTTTGGCACTTCATCTATAATATCTTTATCTACATAAAGAACAAGGTAAGGGACATTCGGGTCTGAAGCATTGACACTAAAGGTGAAAGTTGATGTTGAAGCATCAATTTCTGTCAATGTAAGACTCTGATTGTTCAAATCCACATAAGAGGAATCAACGATAGGATTTTCATCGTCCTTACAGCCGACAAAAAAACACATCAGTATTAAACTGACAACAGATAAATAAAGTTTTTTTCTCATGATTTTAATAAAAATATTTAAATGCGTTATTCATAAACAGAGCACAAAGATACTAAAAACAGTTTATCATGCAACAAAAATCAATATATATAATCAAATTATTAACAAAATAAAATTCAAAGCCGTATTATAAAAAGCAAATATTTAAATTAAAGGCACTTGGTATATACATAAAAAGAATTAAATAGCATTTTAAACTATTAAAGTATTAAAACAAGACAAAGGTTAACATATATACAAACTTCAGAGATGTATATAAAAAAAGAGACTGTATCGAACAAATATCGAAACAGCCTCTTCTTTTAAGTTATAAAGATAAATTATGGTAAAACAATTTTTTCACTGAAAACGCCAAAGCTACCAGCACTTACAGTAAATTGTAAATCCATAACAATATTCTTATCCTGCATTACACCAGTACCTTGAATTGAACAAAGTCCATATCCACTGACATCAGATATTACAGCTTGCTTAGGCACTGTTACAGTATTATCTTCATTAACAGTTATTGTAAAGTTATATCCATCCTCATAAGCATCAATAATTTTATAAATATTTGCTTCCTGAGCCTTCTGAATATTAACATTCCAAGCTCCACCGCCAAATGAAGAATACAATGCACCGACAACAGCTTTACTCCATGTATAATCACGAGTAATTGTCAAACTTAAATCTGTAACGCCATATATGTATTTTTCTTCCTCTGGTACAGTAATATTAAGCTTTTCAGTGTTACCAACTTCCATGTCGAAATCTATCACCAAATCCTTTTTTTCCTCACCAGCTGCAAATTTAACTGTTGCTGGTACATTAAAATTAGGATTATCGGAAGATAAACTTACAGTCTGTTCTGCATCACAAGAAGCACGATGTACTGTTACAACAAATGAAGTTTCTTGATCTGGAGTAAATACTAATGATGAAGAGGAAGAAGACATTGACAAATAAACATTTCCTCCGTCAACAACACTAGAAGCAGGTTCATAATCAACACTTTCATTACAAGATGAAAATAGAACAGCTCCTGTTAAACAAAAGATTTTTAAACTTTGAATTAAAATATTTTTCATATCTACACTCTATTACGTAATTAATTTATTGACCTGTCCATGGAGTATAAGCATCAGTTGGGTCTGGATTTTCAAAGCCAACCAAAGCTGAGTTATTATTCTTTTCTGTCTGGACAATACAGAAATTCATCCAAGCCGGTCTACCATTAGTATTGAAAGTCTTTGTTTCACCAAAGTTAGTACCTGTATAACCTCTGGTAACAGACATATTAAGACGTTTTACATCAAAATATGTCAGACCTTCACCCCAAAGTTCTATTCTCTTCTGGAATACAATTTCATCGATCAAATCGTCACCAGACAATGTACAAGAATATGAAGGATCACGGTAAGTCTTCATGAAGTTATTCAGAAGAGTTGCACCTTCACCAAGATGAGCAGCTGCTTCAGCCTGGATGAAGTACATTTCTTCAACTCTCATGATTGGAAATGCAGTTGCAGCACCTACTGTATAGTCGTCAGAGTTACCTTCAGCCGGACGGAACTTAACAGATGCATAATCAACCAAAGTTTCACCATAAGCGGGATCAATATATGGGGTTTGTCCTTCCAAAGCTGTACCTGCTGGAGCTTTCCACATCTTCTTTCTAAAGTCAGTGTCACTTAATCTATTATAAAGACTTGCACCAATCATTGTATTTGGTTCTGCTGCAGCATAACCAAATACAGCTTCATTACACATCCATGAAGCCCAGTTCACAATACCTGTCTTAACTACATCATCTTCAGCAAGCATCTGTGAGCCCCACATCCATTTTGAAATATCATTAAAACCTTTGGTTGTACTTAAGCAGGCCTCTTCATTCATTGGAGATAAGCCAGACTCTGATATTGCTTTAGCTGCAAAATCCTTAGCATTAGCATAATCAGCCAACCACATATAATATCTTGCTTTCAAGCCATATACAGCATCTAAGTGAGGAAGAGTCTTTTCAGCAAAACTCAAATTTACAATATACTGTTGTGCCTTATCAAGATCTTCCAATATAAATGCAGCCATTGTGGCTCTATCAACACGAGGATTATTACGTGCGGCATCTTCAGTCATACCTTCACGTACGATAGGTACAGTAAGACCTTTAACATCATTTCCACTGGCATTAACAGAAGATATCTTGTCATTTTCAAGGAATTCATACATCTGAGCCATATCAAGATAATACAAAGCTCTAAATGCATGAGCAGCACCAAGATAACCCAACTGTTCTTCTGTAGCACTTTCTGGATCAAGTGCAGAAATCATATTGTTTGTTGTCTGAACAGCTTTCCAATAGTAATTCCATATAAACTGAGAATAAACATAACTTTCACCCTGAGACTTATTTTCAGCCCAACTTGTATACCAGTCATAACCAGAACTAATCACAGCCATATCTTCAGTCATAACGTCACGGATATGCATGATAGAACCGTATCCCCAGTCATAATGATAACTTGAACTAAGAGTTCCTAAGTTATTGAAAAATGCAGGCATAGCCCAAAGCAAAGCTTCTGTAGCTTTAGAAGAAGAAGCCAACTGGTCTTCTGTAGCTACGTCTGTTGGGAATGTTTCTTCAATACATCCGGTCATCAAGACTGAAGCAGAGCAGCACAATCCCAAAAATATTTTAGATATATGTCTTTTCATAAAATAATCAATCTTTAATTTGTTATTAGAATGTTACAGTCAAACCACCTGATATTGTACGAATAGGTGCATAGTATGCATTAGTTACAGAACCTGTAATACTCTGGCGTGGATCCAATCCCTGACGTTTTGACCAATACCAGATATTGTCGGCAGCAACATAAATACGCAACTTTTCGAGACCAATCTTACGTGTTACTACTGAAGGGAATGTATAACCTGCATTAATATTCTGCAATCCTAAATATGAAGCATTTGTCAAGAATCGGTCTGATGTTGCAGCTGAGTAAGAGTCACCGAACTGGAATCTTGGGATTGAAGAGTTAGGATTTTCAGCAGTCCATGATTTCAAAAGGTCAGCATGGAAGTTTGTACCCTTACCACTTGTTGTTGGTGATCCCATCATACCTGCATAGTCACCATCATAAACCTGACCACCAATCTGGTATGTAAAGTCAGCTGAGAAGTCAAATCCTTTATATGAGAATGATGTACCGAATCCACCATAAACATCAGGCAAAGCAGTACCACACAAGTAGTAATCAGCGTCTGAATAACTTGTAGTAGTTTCACGGCCAACAATATTTCCAGCTTCATCCTTAACATCCTTATAGAATAAAGATTCACCATTTTCATTTACACCAGCATACTGTTTCAAGCGGAATGTATAAAGTGATATACCTTCACCATAGTAATAGTTACCACTGCTGAAACCATTAACACCACTTGTTACCATAGTCTTACGTTCTTCAGGAAGGTAAGTTACTTTATTTTTATAATGTGTAAGGTTCAAACGGATATCCCAATTGAAATCTTTAGTCTTGATTGCTGTAACATTAAATTCAGCTTCAACACCCTGGTTACGCATATCACCAATGTTTGCATAATATGAAGTATAACCATATGATGGAGGCAATGGGAATGAGAACAACATATCAGAAGTTTTACGGTAGAAATATTCTACAGTACCTGTAAAACGACCTTTAAACAATTCAAAGTCGAAACCAGCATTAAAGTTACCATTAGTTTCCCATGTAATATCCTTATTACCAAGTGTATTAGGAACTGCTGCCGGATTACCTGCTGAGTTTACAATAGTATATGTACTTACATAACGGTAGTTACCGATATTATCGTTACCCTGAGAACCGTAAGAAGCTTTCAGTTTCAACAAGTCAACCCATTCTACATCAAAGAAGTCTTCTTTGCTAATCAACCATGCACCACCAGCTGACCAGAAGTTACCCCAGCGAGCGTCTGGATGGAAACGAGAAGAAGCATCACGACGATAAGAAGCTGACAAGAAATATTTTTCAGCATAATCATACTGCAAACGTCCGAAGTAACCTTCAGTATTATAGTCTGTTGTGTAAGAATTGCTACCATTTTCAGTTATGGCACCGATCAATTCGCTGTTACTTGGATCAAACATATTTGACTTACTAGCATATAGATAGTAATATTTACTGCGATAAGATTCATGACCAAGCATTACACCAACATTATGAAGACCAAATGTTCTCTGGTAATTCAATAACTGCTGATGGTTATATGACAAAGCACGAGAATGTGACTTAGAAGCAATACCGTTAGATGTAGCATACTGACCATAATATGGGTTAGTTACTCCAGTACTACGAGTTTCATCAACATTAACACCACTGTTCCATGTAAATTTGAAATCCTTAAGAAAACGTATTTCAAAGAAACCGTTAGCGTTCATAGCATTACCTTCAGAATTATTCACATCAAGCATGTTAGCTGAATAAGCATTTGAATTTCCAAGGAAAGGACGTACTCCACCACCGTTAGAACCATCACCGTAGTCATAGCGTTTGTAACCATTTCCGTCAATTATAATATTTCCGGAACCGTCACGCATATAAAGAGGATAGATAGGAGCCACCTGAGTAGCAGTAGCAAAGATATTACCAGAAGAAGATGATGAACCATCTTCACCCAATGAATTAGAGTCAAAATGAGTATATGCCATGTTAGCACCGAATTTCAACCAAGAATTAACCTGGAAGTCTGATTTCAAACGGGCAGCAAGACGTTCATAATTTGAATTGATTGTAATACCTTCATTATCAAGGTAGTTTACAGATGCATAGAAAGAAGACTTATCTGTACCACCAGAAACGCTTAAGTTATATTCCTGACGCAATGAATTGCTATAAGCTTCATCCAACCAGTTATCAGGAGTCAAAGTATACTGTTCTCCTTTATAATCAACAACACGACCTAAAGTAGCATTAGGATTAAGTTTACCATTTGTACCAATCAGATACTGACCCTGAGGCACAGTATAAACGTTATATCCCAAACCGTAGTCACCAGTTCCAGTCATTACACTATTAGCCTGAGCATGAGCAGCAGCTTCTGTCATACCTAACTTATTAACAAAATAGCTATTCAATGCACCATAGTACATTTCATAATACTGAGCAGGATTTGTAACATAATTATAATCACGTGAAGCACGGCTGTTAGAACCCCATTTTGCATCCAATGTTACACGAGCGCTACCAGATTTACCTTTCTTAGTAGTAATCATGATTACACCATTGGCACCACGGGCACCATACAATGCATTAGAAGCAGCATCTTTCAATACAGTCATAGATTCGATATCCTGTGTATTGATATTATTCAAGTCACCATCATAAGGAGCACCATCCAAAATCACCAAAGGATCATTACCTGCATTGATAGAACTGATACCACGTACACGGATTGTAGGAGTTGTTGTACCAGGCTGTCCTGAAGCTGTAGTCAACTGCACACCTGAAACCTTACCTGTCAAAGCCTGTGCAGCATTTGAAGTCTGGATTTTACCAATTTCCTCAGCATCAACAACTGTTGCAGAACCTGTAAAAGCTGATTTTTTAGCTGTACCGTATGCAACGACCATAACTTCATCAAGCACTTCTGTATCTGGATGCAATACCGCTTTTACGTTACTTGTTATTTTCACTTCCAGGGTTGTCATTCCAATGAATGAAATCTGCAAAGTTTCGGCGGAACTTGGAACGTTAGTCAGGATAAAATTACCATCAATATCAGTAACAGTACCTACAGTAGTACCTTTTACCAATACAGATGCACCCACTACAGGCAAACCGTCCTCAGAAGAGGTAACCTTACCAGTTACTTTTGAGATCTGAGCGTTCACCAGACCTATACCTATAAACAGGCAGGTCATAAACAGCATCAATTTTCTTTTCATAAAAATCTCTCTTAAAGTTTAACTTTACATTAATAAAATTTTGTTCACTCTAACAAGATGCAAAATTAGCAATTAAATTGAAATAAATACACTTTTTTCCATTTAAATGCAGAATAACGCCACATTTTAACACTTTAGACACAGAATAAGTTATAAAATTACACTAAATATCCCATTATTTATCACATACAGGTAGTAAGATTTTTTAAGTCATATTAATTATTGCACTTGTATTACTTTTGCTATTTTGGCTCACAATTTATAATTAAACGTTTGGTTATTGTTTTAATTTGTTATCCATGCTATCATAATAACTTTTTTATTTTAATCTCAAAATATCATGAACAAGATAGAATTTAATATAATCCTTAATTGTGAAAAAGGATTAAATGGCTTTAATAAACGACCAATACAAATAGAAGCTACGCTAAACAAGCAAAAAGAACTTTTCAGTACTCATGTTTTAATCAATACAGAACAATGGGACAAGAAGAAATCTCTAATAATAAACCATCCAAATGCAGAATTACTAAACAGAATGATACAAGAATTTGTCCTGCACTTAGAAACCATGGAACTTAATTATTGGAAACGTGGTACACCTATTGGATTAAAAGAACTGAAAAATATTATTGAAAATTCTTCTGCAACAAGCTTTGAATGCAATTTCATAGATTTTGCAAGAAAAAACATAGAATATTCTACAAAAAGAAAGACTTCTACAAAAAAGAATCTACTTACAACATTAAATCTATTATCGGATTATAGGCAAGATATTACAATAGAACAACTGGACTATAGTTTTATTACTGAATTCGAAAATTACTTATTAAAAAACAACTATAAAATTAATACCATTGCTAAGCATTTGAGACATATTCGTTGTCTGTATAATGATGCAGTTAAAAAAGGACTTACTATTGCAGAAAAATCCCCGTTTAAACACTATTCTATAAAAACGGATAAAACCAAATATTCTTTTTTATTGCCTGAAGAGTTATTTTGTCTGGAATCATTGATTCTCGAAGGTAAAAACAAAAAATATTCTCATTCACTTGATGCTTTTTTATTTTGTTGCTATACCGGTTTAAGATATTCTGATTTCGTTTCACTATCGGATGATAATTTTATTAAAATAGACAATGTAACATGGATTATATTAAGAACTAAGAAAACAGATACAGAAGTAAGACTTCCATTAAATATTTTATTCAATGGTAAAGCTTTATCTATTCTGAAGAAATATAAGAATAAGTACGAATATTTCTTTAAGATAAAATCAAATTCCTTTTTAGACAAGGATCTGATAAAAATAGCTAAACTTGCCGGCTTAAACAAACATTTTTCTTTTCATTCGGCAAGACACACAAATGCTACATTATTAATATATAAAGGTGTAAATATTACTACTGTACAGAAATTGCTTGGACATAAAAACATTAAAACAACGCAGATCTATACAGACATTATTCCTGAAACAATTATCAATGACCTAAAAAGGCATAAATAATTATTGCTAAATTACTTTTAGGAGCTATTTAGTAATCTGCAAAGTTCCGCCGAAACTTTGCAGGTTTCATTTATTGGTATGAAAAGTCAGGAATTACCAATTAAAGCAACAATGAACATTGTATTACATCCTGATAATGAAGTATTGGATGAAGTCGTTGTTGTCGGATATGGTTCTGGCAAGAAACTTGGTTCTGTTGTAGGTTCAATTTCAGCTGTAGGAAATGAAAAAATTAAAAATGTACCAACAGCCAACTTTTCAGATGCATTATCAGGACAAGTTTCCGGACTTTCTGTTTTGTCAGGATCTGGTGACCCGACAGAAGTGGCATCTATTCGTTTACGTGGTGTAAACTCTATTAATGCTGGTACCACTCCATTATTTATTCTTGATGGTGCTCCTATTAGTTCAACTGTATTTAATGCACTGAACCCTAATGATATTGAGAATATTACAGTATTAAAAGATGCCGCATCTACTTCTATTTACGGTTCACGTGCTGCAAATGGTGTTATCGTAATTACAAGCAAGAAAGGAAAACTTAATCAGGACGCAAACGTAACATTGAGAACACAATTTGGTTTTTCTTCTATAGTTGCAGATGGAGTTGATATGATGAACTCACATGAATATATTCAGTTCCGCGATATGATGGGCCAACCTGTATCTCAAGAAATAAAAGATTTGGTAAACAACTACGGAATTAGTACAAACTGGCGTGATGAAATATTCGACGGTAGTGCGCCTACTTATAATCTTGATGCAGCTATAAGTGGTGGTGGTGAGAAAATTTCTTACTTCCTATCTCTGAACCATATGAATCAAGAAGGTGTTATTGAGCAATCAGGTATGCGTCGTGAATCTTTACGTTTCAACATCGACTCAAGAGTAAAGAGTTGGTTTAAGGTCGGTTTGCAATCAAACCTTGCATTCACTCAATACGAACAGAACAATGAAGTAAATGCTAGTGGTATATATATTACCAACCCTGCAGTATTTGCTAGAATGGCAATGCCATTTGACTCTCCATACTATTACAAAATAGATGAAAACAACAACATAATATATGGTGATAAGGCTGAATATCTGCATTACTCACAGGCTCCAACACCTGCACTTATTAATAAATATAGAGATGTTCAACGTAAACGTATTAACGCCAATATTAACCTTTACGAAGAACTTACCCCTATAAAAGGTCTAACACTTAGAGCTCAGCAATCTGTTGATGCTTATGATTATACTCTTTCTAATCAGGGATTCCCTCACATGGAAGATTTAGTAACCCCAATGGGAGACGTTTATAAAGCATCTACAGGTTACAGACAAGAAAGTTTCACAAGATACTATTCTTTTACTTATACCAATACTGCCGAATATAAATTTAATGTTGGTAAAAATTATTTTTCAGCATTGTTAGGTCAGGAATCTATTATAACTAAAAGTTCTGGATTTGGCGCTTACTCAAGTGGACATACAGATATCAGACAAATGAGATTGGATCAAGGTGAAAAAGTAGGTATCGGCGATTTATCTCAATCAATAGCAGAAACTGTATTCAACTCTTATTTTGTAAATGCTTCATACAATTACAATTCTAAATATTACTTTGATTTTTCATTCCGTAGAGATGGAAGTTCAAAGTTTGCACCAGATAACAGATGGGCAAATTTCTATGCTGTAGGTGCAATGTGGGATATTAAGAAGGAAGATTTCATGGATAGCTATGATTGGTTGAACGATTTATCTATTAAAGCTAGCTATGGTACTACTGGTAACTCTAGTATCGACGATTATATGTATTTTGGTTTGATAGGTAGTGGTAGTAACTACAATGGTAGTGGTTCATTGGGTATTAGCCAAGCCAGCAATTATGACTTGACATGGGAAACTGTAGCTTCAGCTAATGTTGGCTTGTCATTTAAATTATTCGACAGAATATCTGCCGATGTGGAATTCTATCATAAGAAGACAACCGATATGTTAATGCAAATTCCTTATTCATATACTACTGGTTATGGATCTGGTTATGGTAATATTGGTTCTATGGTAAATAAAGGAGTTGATGTTAATGTTTCATACGACATTATTAAAACAAAAGACTTCTTCTGGTCTGTTCGTGCTAACTTTAATTATAACAAAAATGAAATAACAGAACTATTCAACGGTCGTGATGAATATGCACTTCCTGATTATGGATTAAAATATAAAGTTGGACATTCTGTAGGTGAAATGTATGCAGTACGTAGAGCTGGTGTTGACCCTAGAACAGGTGAACAATTGTGGTATGACAAAGATGGAAATATTACAAAAGTTTACAATGAAGAAAGGGATGCAGTATTACTTGGTAAAGACCGTTTTGCTCCATGGACAGGTGGTTTTGGTACACAATTTATTTGGAAAGGATTAAGCGTAAACGCTGATTTTGCATGGGCAGCTAAAAAGTATATGTTAAACAATGACAGATACTTTATGGAAAACCCAGGACAGGCAACTGGCTTCAACCAAACTACAGATATGTTAAATATGTGGACTACTCCAGGACAGATAACAGATATTCCGAGATACGACCAGGCCATTCAGTTTGATGATCACTTAATCGAAAATGCTTCATTCCTCCGTTTGAAGAATATCACAGTTCAATACTCTTTGCCTTCAAAGATGTTGTCAAAGACTCATTTCTTCAAAAACTTAAGTGTATTCTTTACTGGACGTAACTTATTGACAGTTACTAAATTCAAAGGATATGACCCTGAACCAGACTCAAACTTGGTTAAGTTCTTCTATCCTAATACAAAACAATACGTATTTGGTCTTGAATTAACATTCTAATAAAAACTGAAAATTTATGAAAAAAATATTTCTTGCATTATGTATGGTTGGTGCTATGATGTCATCGTGTAATATGGATAAGACTCCATATGGTGCACTCGATGATTCAAGTGCAATCCAATCATTAAATGATTGTTTCCGATTCAGAAACGGACTATACAATAGCCTGAAAGGAATGACAACAGGCAGCAATATATATACAACAGATTTACAAGCTGATGAATTTCAGGCTACAGTAAACTATGGTAACCGTAATGGTATCATTCATGCTGGTACTTTTACATCAGCAGAAGGAACTTTCGAATCATATTGGGCTAACTGTTATTCAGTAATCACATCTGCCAATTATATCATCGAGAAAATGGATAATCTTAAAACAGTAAATTCATATAGCGAAGATGATTTAATAACATTGGAAAGGTACGAAGCTGAAGCTAAATTTGTCCGTGCTTATTGCTATTTCTTACTTGCACAAAGATTCTGTGAACCTTATACTAAAGAAATAGGAACAACAGAAGGTATGGGACTTCCTTTAGTTACTAAATATGAGCCAACTGGTGATACCAGCAAATATCCGGGAAGAAGCACTCAGGATGATACATATAAAATGATAGCTGATGATTTGGAAGATGCATATACAGGACTGAGTAACTTCGAAAAGAAGGATAACTCAAACTTAAACCCAGATGCATACTATCTTTCTACAAATGCTGTATTAGCACTTCAGTCAAGAATTGCATTATATAAAGGAGAAAACGAAACAGCTCTAAATAAAGCAGAAGAGGTCATCAACTCCGGAAAATACAAATTAGCTGAAATCTCTGAGGTAAAAAAGATGTGGAAAGAAGATAAAAGCAATGAAGCTATTTTCAGAATCCATATGAGTAATACAGAGTTAGGAAATTCTACTGGTATTGCATATCTTTCTACAGAACTTAATAGTGCAGACTATATACCTTCATATGAAGCTTTATCTATGTACGATGAAGGAGACATACGTTTTGAAGCTTATTTTGATATTTGGGAATTAGTTGTAGAAGGTGCAAAAATCAAAACTTATGTATTCAATAAATATCCTGGAAATGAAGAGCTTAAAACAGGTTCAAAACCAAACTTCATGAATATGAGTATGCCATTCAGACTTGCTGAATTATATCTGATTGCAGCTGAAGCTTCTGCTTCTACCAATGAAACTAAGGCAAACAAATATTTGAATGATTTGCGTGCCAAACGTATAGAAGGATATAACAGCATTACTTATTCAGGACAAGCATTGGTTGATCAGATTCGTCTCGAACGTCAAAAAGAACTTATTGGCGAAGGCTTCCGTTTAAATGACCTTAACAGATGGGGACTTGGATTTAGCAGAGGAGTAAAACATCCAGAAAATCCAAATGCTGAAAATATTCTTGCAGTAAACGGTAAAGGCTTATCATATTCATCAGACGACTATAGATTTGTATGGCCTATACCATCAGCAGAAATGGAAACAAATCCTCAGTTGAAGGGCCAGCAGAATAAAGGATATTAATTTTTAAATGAAATTACTTTATGAAGAAACTAAATATAATAGGAGCACTACTATTATCTTCTGCTATTTTTGTTGGTTGTTCAGAAGATGAAGTAGTAATGAACAGCTCTGACGCAAAAGTCGGTTTTGCATCATCTGAAATAACAATAAAAGAAAGCACAGGCTTAGCGCAAATCCCAATAAATGTTATAGGAGAGCAAAATGGAGCTGTTGATGTAGAAATTGTTGTTGAAGAGTATGGAAATAATCCAGCAAAAGAAGATACACACTTTTACATTACTGACAAAACCCTAAGAATTTCAGCTGAAGACAAAACTGTAGGCTTGGAACTTGTTACTGTAGATGATGAAGAAATAAATGAAAACAGAACATTTATTGTTAAAATAGCATCTGCTAAAGGAGCTAACATTGATGAAGCAACAAAAGCTTGTATAGTTACTTTAAAAGACAATGATGCCAATTTCTATGAAAAATTAGCTGGAAGCTGGAAGCTTACAAGTTCAGACGGACAAACATACGATGCCAAGATTACCATTTATGATGAAAATAATCCTAAATATGAAAAAGAAATGATTTTAGGATTTAATCTACAAGGTATTAATTTATCTTTCACAATCAATTATTCGTATGATATTGAAGCAAACAAAATTTCACTTGTAATGATTACCGGTGAAAAATTGGCTGAAGGATTGAACTTTGGTGATCCTGTAGGTGTATGCGATCCTTATTCTTGTATTCTTTCAGGTAATAACCTTTCTTTCGATTCTGTAGAATGGAATGTAAGCGAAGATCTGAAGACTATAGAAATGAGCGGAGAGAACCTTGAGTTGGCTGCAGCGTTGTTCAAGACAGGAACACAAGACTTTACAGGATATACTTGGTTTGGTTTACCTAATCCTGTATTATCTAAGTAATAAATTTATTTTAAATAAAAGGGGCATGTTTTTCATGTCCCTTTTTTATTTATAGAACCTAATGTTATGAAGAAGATTTTAATATTATGCTTACTCGCTTTTGTATATAATAATACATTTGCCAAAATTGTCAATAAGGTCAAAGCATCAGAAATAGCTCTTGAAATTATTAAGTTTAAAACTCAAAATGATTACTACAAAGTAAAAAGTATCAATCTATTAAACAACAATATATATTTTATTGATTTGTATCCAAAAGGGTGGATGCTTATGTCGAATGAAGACAAATTCGAACCATTATTAGCCTACTCTTTAGCCGACAACTTTAATCTTGATTGCAATATTCCACAAAGTATGGAATTTTACATTAACCTTTACAGCAAAAGAATTGATAAAATTTCAAACGAAGACGGTAAAAGTCTGATTCAATGGAATAAAATGTATTATTCAACTATAAATCATTCACGTACTATAGGAACAAGTATTGAACCAATAATAAAAGTTAATTGGAATCAAAATGAGCCATATAACAAATATTGCCCAATGAAAGGTAGTAAACGTTCTATTGTAGGTTGTGTAGCTGTTGCAATGGGACAAGCTATTTCTGTTACAAGACACCCGGATAAACCCATTGGTAAGTTTTCATCAACGTCTGCTGTATCAACTATAAAAACTTTTGATTTTGACGAACAAAAATCATATGATTGGAATAAAATATCAAATGGAGAAACAGACAAATATGATGAAGTGGCACGATTATTATACCATTTAGGTATATCTGTAGATATGCAATATGGAGTAGATGCTTCCGGAACATATACATACTTGGTTGAAAATGCACTAAAAAAACATTTTTCATTCAACAATGTAAAATACCTTTGGCGTGACGAATATAAAGGAAACTGGGAACAATTAATGATAAATGAATTGGGTGCTGGTCGTCCTATAATATACAATGGAGTAGACACTAAAAATAATTCTGGGCATTGTTTTAACCTTGACGGATATGATGGTACTGGTTCTTTTCATGTTAACTGGGGTTGGGGAGGAATAGGAAATGCATATTTTAATCTCAATGCATTAAGAGACCAGTTTATGGGGATGGACTATTCCGACCAGCAAGGTGCAGTAATCGGAATATCAGCTCCATCAGAAAAGCCACAAAATATAATATTATCTAATTTAGAAGTCCCTTCAGGAGAAAGACCTGGTTTAAAAGTAGCAAAGATTACTGTTGATACGTCTGCCCCTAATCATGAGTTTACATATAATATCAGAGGAAAATATATATCAGAAAATGAATATGAGAATATCCCATTCGAAATTATTGGTAATGAGATTTATACGACATCATCTATTTCGTATACAGCAGGAAGCTACGATATAGAAATAGTTGCAACAGATAAGACAATAAATTCATCCATTTCTCAAGGGTTTAGCATTAAGGTTACCGGAAACTCTGAAGCTCTAAAAACATTAGAAGAAGGTACATCACTTGAATACAGTAAAGAAACATGCATATTAAGTATCACTTCTAATGTAGGAGTTATATATAATATATGCGACGAAAATGGAAAAATATTAAAAGAAGGAACATTTATTAATGATAACCCAATAAATATAGATACTAATAAAGTTAATATCAATAAGTTGATAATAAGACTTAGTGACGATTATGACAAAAAAGAACTATCTATAACAATTAAATAACTTTAGTATATGAAACAATTTATATTTAATATCTGTATTTTCCTATTGTATTTTTTATCTGCATGTAGTGATAATAATGTGCCTAAGGACCTATCAGGAGAAAATGGCAACAACAATCCTGATAAAGAGACTATTACTATATCCACAGAAATAAATTCAAGAACAGTAATAACTGAGTTTAAAAATGAAGATAAAATGAATGTATTCATTAAAGAATATAACACTTTAGATTCAAACGACTTCATATCAGATAAGGTAATTGCTAAATATAATCAAAATGCATGGACTACAGACCCTGAAGTTATAATAAATACCGATGAAACAGCATTTATTTATTCATTTTTCCCTTACAATAAGGAAATAATATCACCTCTTAATGTTCCTGTTGATGCTAACACACAAACAGATTATTTATACTCTGGTAAGGGCGTGATGGTTTCAACTCAAAATCCTAACGCAAAACTTACTCTTTCTCATGCAATGTCTTTATTATCTTTCAATATTATAAAAAGTAATTATAAAGGAGAAGGAATACTCGAAAATATAATTATCGGTGGAGATAAATTTAAAGTAGCAGGAACACTTAATATCGAAACAGGAATAATAACACCTATTGACGAAGGTATTATTACAATAACACCAAAAACAAAAATAACTGAAAATGGTTGGAATTCAAATTTACCTGAAACTTACACTTTACCATTTGAGTCAACAGGACTAAATACAAAAGTAACATTTGTCATAGATGGGAAAGAATATAATTTAAGTCTTCCCAAAATTAAGATTGAAAGAGGCATGAAATATATTTTCAGAATAGGACTTTCTGAAAACAATTTAGTATTGTTTGAAAGTGAGACTACAATAGTTCCTTTACAAAAGAATGATGATGATATTTCAAACATTGATGGTGTGAGTGTAGTTAAATTTAATTTTAAAGGTAAAAGCTTAGTTCTTCCAGATATAAATGGAGAAACTATGATTCCAGGTATTGTAAAATGGGGTGATGAATCTGTAAACGATATTTATTCTTTGTCCAAATCACACAATTATGAAAATAAAGATAAAACTTATAATATAGAAATTGAGAATTGGAATGCTTCAAATATTAAATTTAAAAACATAAAAGGTATTTCTGAGATTGATCTCTCTAAATTCAAGTAAACCATAATATACAAACATTTGATGTATATATTCTAATAACAAATATTCATCTATGATATTAGAGCCAATTAACTCATGCTAAATGCATTGTAGATTAGTTGGCTTTTTATTTCTCTGACAAATATTTTTTATATGTAATCCATATTCCTAATATTTTTAGTTATTTTTCTTTATATATTACACGTATGAGAATTCCATTAGATAAAAAAGACAAGCCTAAAAGTCTGTAAATAATTAAGCTGAGATTACACTTTGTATAATGTAGCCTTAAATGGAAGTGGCACTCCCTCGGTTAATACAGTATGCCTAAAGTATCGAAGTCAACCTTAGAGTTGTGATAACAACAATTGACGAAATAAGTATACGACATGAAAACCGCTTATCTAAAAACTCTTCACTAGTTTTTTTGAATGAATTGAAATAATAACCATTGTTCTATGATGTAATGCATGTGGCAATATTATGCTTATCATGATACTTTCACTTGATTTATAAACAGAAAAAATCAGCCTATAGTATTTCTACTTTTCAATACAAATTATTAAGATAAAATAGAAATACCACAGGCTGACTACAATACACTTTATCAACAGCTACAATATAAAATGCACATTGCTTTTTTACAAGTTGCTAATTTCTTCGAAAGATAGTCCGGTAATATCAGCTATATCACTGACAGAAAAACCTTTAACTAACATTTTTTTTGCATTTTCCAAACGAGTTTTCTCGATGCCTTCCTCAATACCTTTCGCCATGCCTTCCTCAATACCTTTCGCCATGCCTTCCTCGATACCTTTTGCCATGCCTTCCTTAATACCTTTCGCCATGCCTTTCTCAATACCTTTTGCTATACCTGCCTCGAGGCCTTTTGCCATACCTATTTCAAGACCAATTTTCTCAGCCTTTTTCATTGCCGTATCGAGCGTATTTTTCCAGTCACGATAGACTTTAAGACTTTCTTCATACTCTTCATACTGTTCTTTTGTAAACTTTGCTATTTCTGCTGTTTCAAACAGTTTCTCAAAAACACGCTCCTGAAGAGCAGCAGGGCGTTCCATCAGACGAGAAAGGTTACGTAGCACGAACATCCATTTATCAAACATTCCATCCAGTTCGTTCTCATTTTTTTTGAATTTAGGCATTTCAAGATACACAAAAGTCAGTTTATCATAGAAAACTTTACCAGAATTGACATCCATGAGTTGTACTTTATGATGGTAATACCCACTACTTTCATCATCAAAGGTGAAATTCAGTATACCTATCACATAAACAGCTTTCAGTTCATAATTCCATTCACCTTTTCGCCCCTGTTCACGTATTGGAAAAGTAGAATAATAGATGCTTCTGTCTTTGAAGAACTGTTGTTCTGCTTTCTGCATTTCGATAAGTATTTTTTCTCCATACTCATTTTCGCAATATACATCAAATACCGCGCGTCTGTCTCTTTCAGAGGTTCCTAAATGTTCAGAATTAAGATACCTCAAATCAGTAATGACTTCTTTACCGCAAAGAAGGCTGTTAATAAAACTAATCAGAAGTTCCTTGTTCATTTCTGTGCCAAACAGCATCTTGAACCCAAAATCTGTATAAGGATTAACATATCTGTCTTCTCTAAACTGTTTATCCATATTCCTAATATTTTTAGTTACTTTTCTTTATATATTACACTTATGAAATAGTAAGTTCCGTTTCTTAACCGCTTCACTTTTAACCGGCCTCCTGAGGATTGCTGTTGGTTCATAAGAAATTCAGGGGTAGAACCTAATACTCGTAAGTATAATAAGTCATTTATAACGATAAAAGCTTAATTTCATAGCAATATATGCGTACCACTTAAGTCGTACAAGCGTACCACTAAAATGATACGGGCGTACCACTTAAGTCGTACGAGTGTCTCACTTAAGTAATACGCCGTATATTTGCTCACACTTTCTTTTTACAGAATAGTTATTTAAGAGAATAAATAAAAATATTATATATCGCTATATTTCTTCATTGCTTATAATACCACTACCCTATTATCTGACCTGAATAACAAGATAACGTGATACGCTCCAGAATTCATTAGGATTTGTAATTTCCAATACGTACTGTCCCTTATCGTCTTTTTCAAGTTTATATGAGCCCTTAGGGTGTGTAGTAAGCAATTCTGCACGTTTAGAATATAATTTAACAACCTTATCCTTACGGATATCTATTTCTGTAAAATAATCCTTATTGAAGTCATTGTCTTTCAACACATCACCGTCTTTCAGTATCTTCTGGTCTTTAAGCTCTTTCTTTGTTCCGAATACAAACCATGCTGTATTGAGAGCCTTGTCCTGTGCTGCAACGGTTTTTGTCTTTTCTTCATTTTCAGCAGAAAGCTGGTCAACGTTCTTTGTAAGGTCTGTAACAGCCTCATCAAGTTCGGCTATGCGGATGTTCTTGTTTGCCAACTCTACCTGAAGAGTTTCAATCTGCTGTTGTTTTGCAGCAAGTTCTGCAGTAAGATTTTCGAGGGCACGTTTCAACTGAGCACTATTGTAGTTGCTGTTTTTCAACTGTTTTTCAAGTTCAGCTATGCGCTCGCGGTTGCTTTTCAGTTTATCGCTGATAAACTTGATATCTTCTTTTATCTTATTGGCAGCCGACTGACTTTCTATGGCGCCACCGCTAAGGTCTACTCTATTTTCAGCTTCATTAATTTCACGGAAACCTTCCTGTATTTCATTGAAAGCTCCCATAATTTCGTCAAGTTCTGTATTACGGTTAGCCAACTCAAGCATTAATGAGTCATTCTGCGCCTGAAGCGCGTCTTTCTTCTGACCAAGATTTTCGCATGATGCCAGGAATGTGGCAAAACACATAGAAAATAATACTACTTTCTTCATATTTATTACTGTTTAGAGTTATTTTTCTGTTCTTCTTTTCCACCTAACACGATTACTATTTCACCGCGAGGTTCTGTTTTTGTGAAATGGTCTATAACTTCAGCCAACGTTCCGCGTACACTTTCTTCGTGTAGCTTTGATATCTCACGACAGACTGACACCGGACGTTCAGGACCGAAAATTTCGGCAAACTGAGTAAGAGTCTTTACAAGACGATAAGGCGACTCATAGAAAATCATGGTTCTCGCCTCGTCTGCCAAAGCGTTTAGTCTCGTCATTCTTCCTTTCTTCTGCGGCAAAAAGCCTTCAAAGCAGAATCTTTCATTGGGAAGTCCGGAAGAAACAATTGCCGGCACAAAAGCTGTAGCACCGGGAAGTGTCTGGACCTCTATTCCGTTTCTCACACATTCACGCACTATCAGAAAGCCTGGATCGGAAATACCGGGTGTTCCTGCATCCGAAATAAGAGCCACCGTTTCACCGGCCTTTATTCTTGCTACTATACTCTCCACAGTCTTATGTTCATTGAACTTGTGATGAGACTGCATAGAGTTTTTTATTTCATAATGCTTCAGAAGTATGCCTGATGTCCGTGTATCTTCGGCCAATATAAGATCGGCCTCTTTAAGAACTTTTATCGCACGGAAGGTCATGTCTTCCAAATTTCCTACAGGTGTAGGCACTACGTATAGTCTTCCCATATATCTGTTTTAGTTATCTTTAATAGCAAAGGTAGAAAGTTTTTGGAATAGAGGATATTTTTCTGTTAATATTTAACAGATGTTGTATATTCAAGCATAATAAAGTAGGCAAATTTTTAATTTTAAAGTCAAAATAATAGGTTTTACGAACAAGAATAGTACATTTGCAGTTATATTTATATATAATCACAGATTGATATTTTATGGTTTTATTTTCTGAAGATCACAAGTCGGAAACGTCGAGAAGAGGAAGAATTGAAGTGATATGCGGTTCTATGTTTTCAGGGAAGACAGAAGAACTTATCAGACGTTTAAAGAGAGCTAAGTTTGCAAAACAGAGAGTGGAAATTTTCAAGCCCTCCATTGATACGAGATACGCAGAATCTGAAGTAGTCTCGCACGACAAAAACTCTATTTTGTCTACACCTATTGAATCTTCGGCAAGTTTGCTGCTGTTTACTTCTGAAATAGATGTGGTGGGAATAGATGAAGCTCAATTTTTTGATGAAGGACTTGTGGGGGTATGTAACGAACTGGCCAATCAGGGTATCAGGGTAATTATCGCAGGGCTCGACATGGACTATAAAGGAATACCTTTTGGTCCTATACCAGCACTTTGTGCCATTGCCGATGAAGTAACTAAAGTTCATGCTATCTGTGTGAAATGTGGCGACCTGGCTTACATATCCCACCGTATCATAGAAAACGACAAAAGAGTGTTACTCGGTGAAAAAGAAGAGTATGAACCTTTATGCAGGAAATGTTATCAGAAAGCGTTGAAAAAGCAGGATACAAATAATGCATAAAGCTCTTTTATAAACGAAAATATACATTCAAATAATAAAAAATAATTTTTCTATCATGAACAGTCGTAAAAAAATCACATTCGACAGTTTTATACGCGGTGTGCTTGCAGGTGCAGTCATTGTAGGTATATTATATATGCTCAACAGACTTAGCGGTGTGCTCCTTCCGTTCTTCATTGCATGGATAATAGCCTATCTGCTATATCCGGCAGTTTCTTTCTTCCACGACAAGTTGAAGATCAAGAACAGGGCCTTGGCAATATTTGCCGTTATGGTTACCATAACCATAGTTATAGCCGGTGGCATTCTTATTGTTGTTCCGCCAATGATAGAAGAATGTGTAAAACTGAAAACTCTTATCAGTGTATATTTTGCTGAAGGTGGAAGATTTACATCCATACCACAGAATATTACTGAATTCTTACACAAGTATGTAGACTGGAACTGGATTCAGAACAATCTCAATACTGAAAATATAACAGACGCATTAAGAAGTCTGCTGCCAAAAATGTGGACACTAATTTCCACCTCGTACAATATTGTAATAGCTATCTTTACCGGGTTTATCATCCTTCTTTATCTGTTTTTTATATTACTCGATTATGAGCAGATAGCAAAAGGCTGGGTATCGCTATTGCCTGTAAGACACAGAAGCATGGCAGTAAGAGTTGTGGAAGACATAAAAGACAGTATGAACAAATACTTCAGAGGACAGGCTTTAGTAGCATTCTGCGTTGGAATTTTGTTCAGTATAGGTTTTCTGATAATAGATTTTCCGCTTGCTATTGGTCTCGGACTTTTCATAGGACTGCTTAATATGGTTCCTTATCTGCAGATAATAGGTTTTATACCTACAGTGATTTTGGCTTTGCTGAAGGCTGCCGATACCGGAGAGAGCTTTTGGGTTATATTAGGATTGGCACTTTTAGTATTTTGTGTAGTGCAAGCTATACAGGATATGTATCTTGTCCCTAAAATCATGGGTAAAATTACAGGATTAAACCCTGCAATTATTCTGCTTTCTCTTTCAATATGGGGCTCTTTGATGGGAATGCTCGGTATGATTATCGCTTTACCTGTTACTACTCTGATATTATCTTACTATCAAAGGTATTTGGAAAGAAAAGATTTCTTCTTTTTACCAGATTCAGAAAGCACTGACAATCAAGAGAGTAAGGAATTAAATGAAAAATAATTCAAAAAAAGTTGCTAAAATATTTGGTGGGAATAGAAAAAAGTTCTACCTTTGCACTCGCAATCGGGAAACAACCGAGGCAAACAAAAAGGATTGATTCGCTAGCTCAGCAGGTAGAGCACAACACTTTTAATGTTGGGGTCTTGGGTTCGAGCCCCAAGCGGATCACTCAAACAAAAAGCAAAACAATGAAAACCGCTGATAATCAATCATTATCAGCGGTTTTTCTTTTTATCCATACCGCAAATTGAAGCAGAATACCGCATCTTACTGGAGGTGAAATAGGTGGACTTAATTTCCACATAAAAACAAGTCCACCTGATTGGATTATATTTCACTGATTCTCTGCGTTTTGCATAAAACAAACTCTTTTCAAAACATGTATTTTTACACCATCAAAAAAAAGAAGAGTATGGCAATGCAAAGAAACTATTTTACGGTATTGTTTTTCCTGAAGAAATCAAAGCTGCTTAAAAATGGAGAAGCACCAATCTGTATGCGTATCACAATAAACGGAAAACGTGCAGAGGTACAAATCAAGCGAAGTATAGATGTTACAAAATGGAATACGCAAAAAGAATGCGCGATTGGCAGGGAAAAGAAGTATCAAGAAATAAACCACTATCTTGATACGATAAGAACTAAAATCCTTCAAATTCACCGTGAACTTGAGCAGGACGGTAAACCTATTACAGCAGATATTATAAAAAATATCTATTATGGAGAACACTCTACTCCCAAAATGCTGCTTGAAGTATTCCAGGAACACAATTCGGAATATCGGGAATTAATGAACAAGGAATATGCCGAAGGTACTGTACTTCGATACGAACGTACAGCAAGATATTTGAAGGAGTTTATCAGTGAACAGTATAAACTGGCTGATATTCCATTAAAATCAATCAACTATGAATTTATAACCAAATTCGAACATTTCATTAAAATACAGAAAAACTGTGCGCAAAATGCGACAGTGAAATATCTGAAGAATTTAAAGAAAATCATCAAAACTGCATTGATAAAGAAGTGGATAACTGATGATCCGTTTGCAGAAATACACTTCAAACAGACCAAGTGTAACCGTGAATTCTTAAACGAAATGGAACTTCGCAAAATCATCAATAAAGATTTTGATATTCAACGATTACAAACCGTAAGGGACATATTCATCTTCTGTTGCTTCACCGGTTTGGCTTTCACAGACGTAAAGAATCTGAAAAAGGAACACCTTGTACAGGCTGATAATGGTGAATGGTGGATAAGAAAAGCAAGGGAAAAGACCGATAATATGTGCGACATTCCATTGTTGGATATACCAAGACTTATTTTAGAGAAATATCAGTCAAATCCAATCTGCAATGAAAAAGGATTATTACTTCCTGTTCCCAGCAACCAACGAATGAACAGTTATTTGAAAGAAATAGCTGATGTATGTGGTATTCAGAAGAATCTTTCCACACATATTGCAAGACATACATTTGCATCACTGGCTATTGCAAATAAGGTTTCCTTGGAATCCATTGCCAAAATGTTAGGACACACGGACATTCGTACAACTCGTATTTATGCCAAAATAATGAATTCTACCATTGCCAATGAAATGAAAGTACTGCAAGATAAATTTACAGCACAAAATTCTTTAATCAGAAATTAACGATAATATATTAACTAACTCTATAAATATTACCGGTTTAACGGTATTTTATGATTTGCAAATCGTTATAAATCAAGTTCAAATAAGCACATAAGGACCGCCCCATTTTATTGGGAACGGTCCCTATTACAACCTATCCGTACAATATAATTTTAATAAGTATTAGAAACACTAAAACTACCTATAGCATTTCCTCCTACAGGTCCATTAGCCTTAAAGGTCCAACGATATGGTGCTGTTCCTCCAGAAGTATACCACCAATATCTTTTTATTGAACCGGAAGTATAACTACTTCCATAAGCAGTGAAAACGGTACCATATGAAGATGTTCCTGTGTGGCAAGTGACACTTACGCTCCAATATCCATTACATGATCCAACACTAAAATCACTCGTAACATGATCGCTGGCATTAAACGTAGCTGAATAATTATACCAATTTCCATCAGAAAAGGACATACCTCCTACATAGCCACCTCTTGATTCTTTTGATTCGGATTCTGGAACATAAACATCCGAGAATTTAATTGGTGTTTTCTTTGTGTTAGCAGTATATGATTTAAATCCATTGACATTATTTAATGTTAGTGTTACAATTTTTCCATCTTTGATGTCATTTTCAATATTATCATTAATGGACTCTATTTCTTTAAGGGCACGCAATATATTCTTTTCAGTTAAATTATACTGCTGAATAATTTCATCTGTTATAACAACCGAATATCTCATATTGATAGAGTCTATTGTTGTAAAGTTATTAATAACAGAGAGTTCTTGCTCATAAGTTAATGGATGACTAATTTCATCTTCTTCATACTCATTCTTACAACTAGCAAAAGAAACTACTAGTAATAAATAAAAAAAAACATTTTTCATACTTTAATCAGTTTAATGAATTTTATTGAACAGTAATTTAATAATATGTACGAATAGGCTAATATGCACTATTAAAACTTTTCATTATATTAAAAGTAGCTGATACAAAAATACAATTAATTTTATATTAAACAGTATGTACTGTGTAATTTATAATAAATAAATAACATATTTTAAGTATTTAATAACAAATAATTGACTAATCATTATTTCATTTCTTACAGCAAATATCGCCCTTTGCCACTGACTGTTCAAGGCGGCCCTGTCGGGCTGGTTGGCTGGAAAAAAATCATCCTCGCTTCGCTCC
>artificially_reared_2__coassemble_375_pt1 | contig 24583 bp, 15 predicted proteins | sample artificially_reared_2__metabat2_high_PE_035 | metagenome-assembled genome bin artificially_reared_2 | reverse complement strand
TATATTCACGCATGTTACTAAATAATTTGTGTCAACTTATTTAGTACACTACAATCTTTGTACAAATAACTTTTTTATGCATAGTATATTAGTTGTAGAAGATGAAAAGAGAGTAGCCGACTTGTTGAAATCTGGCCTGGAAGAAGCTGGATATCAGGTGTCTGTGGCTTACGACGGGGCTATGGGACTTCGTCTGTTTCGCTCTGCATCGTTTAATCTTGTCATTTCGGATATAATACTTCCTAAGTTGGACGGCTTCGAACTGTGTAAAGAAATCAGAAAAATTAATTCCGATATTCCAATTCTTATGCTCACAGCACTTGGCTCAACCGACGACAAGCTCGACGGCTTTGATGCGGGTGCCGATGATTATATGCTCAAACCATTCGATTTCCGTGAACTGAACGCTCGTATCAAGGTATTGTTAAAAAGACATTCTGGTCCGGTGAATGTCCGTCCCGAAAACATTTCCTATTCCGACATAAACATTAATCTTAATACTTGTGAGGTGAAGCGAGGCGATGTACCTGTCAAACTCTCACCCAAGGAGTATAATCTTTTAGTATATATGGTTGAAAATGCTGAAAGGGTTATTAGCAGAATGGAGATAGCCGAAAAGGTATGGAACACTCATTTCGATACCGGAACAAATTTTATTGATGTCTACATCAATTACCTAAGAAAGAAAATAGACAGGGATTTCAGTGTAAAGCTTATCCATACCAAACCTGGTATAGGATTTATACTTACAGATAAAATCAGCACAGTTTCCTGAACAGGCAGCAACAGTAATATATAGAAAATGAAGATAAGAACCGCTCTAACCATAAAGAATACCCTTGCTACAGCAGCAGTTTTTCTTTTCTGCCTGCTTATGGTTTATATTATAAGCGAGCACAACCGCAGTAATACTTTTTTCCACGACCTCAGAGGTGAGGCAGTAACAAAAGCCCACCTGTTTCTGAGCGGAAAAGCAGATGCCGAAGTAATGCAGTCTATCTACTGGAACAACCGCAAGTTTATCAATGAAGTGGAGGTTGCCGTTTACGATACGTCCTTTACAATGCTATATCACGATGCTGTTCAGAATGATATAGTAAAGGAAGACAGCTCGATGGTCAGAAATATAATAGACAATAAGTATATAGAGTTTTATATAGATGATTTCCAGGCTATAGGGATGTTGTATACTTACAATGGTCATGACTATGTGGTAACGGCAGCAGCATACGATGGTTACGGATATGACAATCTGTTGTCGCTTAGAAACACTATACTTATTCTATTTATAATAGGACTTGCTCTGCTTGCCATTACTGGATATTTCCTTTCGAGGTCGGCCCTTAAACCCATAAGAAACATAGTTGCCGAGGCTGAACAGATTACAGCCACTGAGATAAGCAGGCGTCTCCCTGTAGGAAACGAAAAAGATGAGTTGGGCGAACTCAGTACAACCTTCAATGAATTGCTGTCACGTCTGGAACATTCTTTCAATTCCCAGAAAATGTTTGTGAGCAATGTCTCTCATGAGTTGCGTACACCTCTTGCTGCCCTTATGGCCGAGCTTGGAATCTCTCTCCAGAAAGAGAGAAGCATGGTACAATATCGCGAAACTATAGAAAATGCCATGCAGGATGCACAAAGAATGAACAGGCTTATCGACGGACTTCTTAACTTGGCAAAGGCCGATTATGGCAAAGAACAGATTAGTATGCAGGAAATCAGGCTCGACGAACTTCTTCTTGATGTAAGAGAATGTATACTCAGAGCTCATCCCGATTATCATATAGAGCTGGTATTTGGAGATGTAAGTTCATTTTCCGGAAAATCTGTGTATTCCGAAGAAACTGTATCATCAAATGAAGCATTTTCTGCCGATGGCACTGAATATTCTGAAGACTTTACCTGTTCTGATGATGATTTTGCTGATGAATCATGTATAACAGTAATGGGAAATCTGTATCTTCTTAATATAGCATTCTCGAATCTAATAGAAAACAACTGCAAGTATTCGGCCGACAAGACTTCTATTGTTCAGATATCATCGTGGGACAAGTGGGCTGTATTGCGCTTCTCCGACGATGGAGCAGGCTTCTCGGAGGAAGAGAAGAAGAAGCTGTTTACATTGTTTTATCGTGGTGAAAAAGAAAAAATGGCCGAAGGGCATGGTATAGGAATGGCTCTTTCGAAGAAGATTGTAACCTTACACCAGGGTAGAATAGATGTACATTCTTATAGTGGAAAAGGAACAACTTTTGTTGTGGAAATACCTCATATATAGCAGTTTGCTGTTGTATCGGATGTGTTGTCCTTACTCTTTTTTATGTATTTTCCTATTTTCTGTATTTTTTTTATTTTCTAATGGAATTCTAATACCTGTCTAATAAATCTCTAACAGCCGTACTTCAGCTTCTGTTGTACTTTTGTGGCGTGAACGGAAACCATAAAGTATAACACTTTAAAAAAGAAGTACAATGTGGAAGAAAAAAACTAAAAACATTCAGTCGGCTTTCAATGCCGAAAAGATTTTCCTTGCAGCAGCTCAGCCGCTCGACTCCGTATTCAACTATTTTCAGACCACTCCGCGAGGACTGAGTTCTGATGAAATCGATGCCCGGCAGTCTGTGTATGGCAAGAATGAGGTGGAACACGAAAAGAAGAAGAATCCTATATCTGCGTTCATCAAGGCCTTTATCAATCCTTTTATTGGAGTTCTTACCATACTGGTGATAGTTTCATTTATACTTGATGTAGCCTTGGCGGAACCGGGAGAACAAGACTGGACCGCTATTATAATAATAACGGTAATGGTTGTATCGAGTTCCATTCTTCGTTTTTGGCAGGAGTGGAAAGCCAGTATATCAAGTGAGGCCCTGCTCAGTCTTGTAACAAATACATGCAGTGTGCGACGTATTGATGATAAGTCAGATGATAAAGAAGAGTCTTACGGAGCTGATGAAGTAAGTATTTCTGAATTGGTTCCTGGTGATATCGTACTCATAGCGGCAGGCGATATGATACCGGCCGACCTGAGAATAGTCGAAGCCAAAGACCTTTTTGTAAGCCAGGCTTCACTTACCGGTGAGTCGGACCCAATAGAGAAAACACCTGTATGCCGTAAAAGCAAGAGTGGCAGTGTGGTGGAACTCGAAAACATCTGTTTTATGGGGTCGAATGTAGTAAGCGGTTCGGCCGTGGGGGTAGTCATATCAACAGGAAACAACACCTATCTTGGTACAATAGCAAGAAGTATTGCCGGACACAGAGCTGCTACTGCCTTCGATAAAGGAATAAGCAAGGTGAGTTTCCTTCTCATAAGATTTATGCTTGTAATGATTCCTTTTGTCTTCCTCGTTAATGGTATAACCAAAGGCGACTGGCTTGAAGCATTTATCTTTGCTGTATCTGTAGCTGTAGGACTTACTCCTGAAATGCTTCCTATGATAGTAACAGCCAACTTGTCGAAGGGGGCTGTTGCAATGTCGAAGAAGAAGACTATAGTAAAAGACCTCAATGCCATCCAGAATTTCGGGGCCATGAATATCCTGTGTACCGACAAGACTGGAACACTTACATGCGACCAGATTGTGCTCGAGAAGTATATAAATGCCGACGGAAGTTGCGATGAAAACAAAAGAATACTCCGTCATGCATATTTCAACAGTTTTTTCCAGACCGGACTGAAGAATCTTATGGACAAAGCTATTCTTTCGCATGTTAAGGAACTGTCTCTTGAATATCTGAAAGACAATTATAAAAAAGTAGACGAAATACCATTCGACTTCACCCGCCGCCGTATGTCGGTGGTAGTAGAAGACCTTCATGGAAAGCGTCAGATTATTACCAAAGGAGCCGTAGAGGAGATGCTTGATATCTGTTCTCATGCCGAATTTGGAGGTGAGGTACATCCTTTTACAGAAAGTCTGAAGCAGAAAGCCCGCGATATAAGTGAGAAAATGAACCGCCAGGGAATGCGTGTAATAGCTGTTGCCCAGAAAAGCTATCTCGACAAGGAATGCAATTTCTGTATAGAAGACGAGTCGGATATGGTTCTTATCGGCTATCTGGCTTTTCTTGATCCTCCAAAGCCTTCTGCCGCAAGTGCCATCCGTCAGCTTCATGAGCATGGTATAGAGGTAAAAGTACTTTCGGGTGACAATGACGCAGTGGTGCGCACCATAGCCCGTCAGGTGGGAATAGATGTGCATAATGCTCTAAGCGGTCCGGAGTTTGAAGCGATGAGTCTGGAACAGCAGAAAGAAGCGGTTACACATACAACTGTTTTCTCTAAGCTTACACCCATGCAGAAAACTCAGATAATAACTCTCCTGCAGGAACAGGATAATACAGTAGGCTTCTTAGGTGACGGAATAAACGATGCGGCAGCTTTACGTCAGTCGGATATAGGTATTTCCGTAGACTCGGCTGTAGATATAGCCAAGGAAAGTGCAGATATTATCCTTCTTGAAAAAGATCTGATGGTTCTTGAAGATGGTGTGCTCGAAGGTCGCAAGACATTTGGAAACATTACCAAGTATATAAAGATGACAGCAAGCTCCAATTTCGGAAATATGTTCAGCGTTATGGCTGCAAGTGCCTTTCTGCCTTTCCTACCTATGCTGCCCATACACTTGCTCATACAGAATCTGCTTTATGATATTTCGCAGACAACCATACCTTTCGACAGAATGGATGCCGAGTATCTCAAGAAACCGCGCAAGTGGGATGCATCCGATTTGAGTCGCTTCATGATTTATATCGGTCCTATAAGCTCTGTATTCGATATTATAACATATCTTGTAATGTGGTATGTGTTTGGTTGTACCTCGGCCGATAATCAGGCTTTGTTCCAGTCGGGCTGGTTTATCGAAGGACTTCTTTCGCAGACTTTGATAGTACACATGATAAGAACGCGTAAGATACCTTTCTTTCAGAGTTCTGCGTCATGGCAGGTAACCGGACTTACATTGCTTATTATGTGTGTTGGTATATGTATACCGTTTACACATTTCGGCAGTGCAATAGGACTTCAGCCTTTGCCTCTGAGTTATTTCCCATGGCTGGCAGGCATATTATTGTCGTACTGTGTGCTTACACAGATGGTGAAAAACTGGTATATAGGGAAGTTTGTAAAGTGGCTTTAATATTTTTAATTTTTAATATTAATGGTATTGTAAGAGGTACTGTAATAAATATGTAATAAAAAACTGTTTTTCAAATATTATGGGGAATGACAAAAAGAATAATACTCTGGATGTCGGTTGTGATGACCGGCATCCTCCACCTTAGGGCAGAAAAACCAGAATTGAGGTTGGATTATACAACAGAGTTTCAGACAAATTTCGGTATAAACTCCTTAAAAAATCCGTCTCTGGAGAAAGTGAACTGGGTAAATCTTCTGCATATGGATTTTACTTATAGTATGAACAAGGCAATAAGCTTCAGACTGTCAACAATAAGTATATCCGAGACTACAAAGAAAAATATAATAAATGATATGCTTACATTTTCCAATATAGAGGAAGAAAGCCTCCCTCTTGCTGTATCGGTGGCAGGAATAGGTTTTCAGTTTCCTGTATGGGGAGATGTATCGTCCGAACTGTTTTTGGGTGTAAGAAACCTGAACGAAGATTATTTTACTTCACCATGCACCTCTTTTTTTATAAACAGTTCATGTGGCATATTCCCGACTCTGTCGGTAAATTATCCCTTGGCCAACTATCCGTGTTCTTCTTTAGGAATGGATTATAAAATTAAATATAAGAATATAGGATGGGAATTTTCAATATATAATGGTGTGGGATATAAGAATATGTCAGGAAGAGACAATGTATTCCGCTTTGCTCCATCATCCGATGGAGTATTAGGAGTTTCAACCTTTAATATTGAGAATAATGGTAGCAGTTATTATTTGGGCGGTGCTCTTTATCTGGGCGGCAGCAACTTTGATGTATCGGGAACAGAAGAATCTCGGCAAAAGGAGAAAAAGAAAATAAGTCAGGTGGCTTGGAGTTACGCAGAACAGAAAATATCCGATAAAATTACTCTGCTTTTACATTATTCCAAAGCATTTGGCAGGAATTTAGAATGTACCGACTATGCAGGAGGAGGTTTTATGTTTGACGGCAAAAGTCACAGAAGGAATTATGAAGTCGGACTATATTCCGGATTTGCGAAATTTTCCGATAATTATGAATTTATTTCTGAAGTTAGTTGCAAGATAATGAATCTGCCGTTTGTTGAATCGGGATATATACAGCCTGCATTACATTATATAAAGAATGATCATACTAATGGTATTGTAGGAATGTTAAGATTCGGAATAAGTATATAGCAGTAATCTGATTCAGATATAAAAGATTTTAATGAGTTAAGCTTTTATATGTAGCAGGTAATGAACAGATATATAAAGAGAGCAGGCAATGATGATGAAATTTACTGTACTATAAGAATTTATAATATTACACCGAATAAAAACTTGTAATATTACACCGAATGAAAAGTTGTAATGTCTTATAAGTATAATAAAGTAAATATCCGTTTGCCTGCTCTCTCTAATTATGATAAACAGTTTGTTTCCGACAGGAAACTGTCATTATTTTGAAAATCTTATCCCGGATAATTAAGGTTGGCTTCTGTAGCTACATCAAGAACCTCGGTAAGATACTTGTTTGCTTCCCATTTTGCCATAGGAAGATTCATCATAAGATAATTTCCGCAGTCGTGTGCCGAAGCTCCCGGAATTTCACCTTCATATTCTGATATGAACTTGAAAGTCTCTTTCATAAGAGGCAGAATTTCGGCAGAAGTAAGGTCACCTTTTACTACAAGATAGTTGCCTGTAAGACATCCCATAGGTCCCCAGTAGATAATCTTGTCGGCCCATACAGGATGATTTCTCAGAAAAGTAGCGGCGAGATGCTCTATGGTATGAATGGCAGAAGGACTCAATGCCGGTTCTCTGTTGGGCTCTTTCATTCTGATATCGAATGTAGTAACAATTTCTTCACCCACATTGTCCTGACGAGATACATATATACCACGGAGCAGATTAATATGGTCTACAGTAAAACTTGGAATTTTCTTCATGATAATATACCGTTATAATAATGTTGTTTAGTCTTATTTCTGATTATCTGTTATTGCTTTTCTGTTGCTTTTAAATATTTCCTGGCAGAGCATTCAGGAATGTTTCAGTAACACGGAAAGAGCGGTCGGCCATTTCTCCCCAGAAATTAAGATACTGTTCGAAATGCTTGTCGGCTCCCGGAGTATCACTTATAATTCTGAAGCTGATAAACGGAATTTTATATAAGTAGCATACTTGAGCTATTGAAGCAGACTCCATGTCAACGGCAAGTCCTTCTGGGAAATTGGCCTTAATGGCATCAAGCTCGCTTCTGTCTGTAATGAATTTGTCGCCGGTACAGATAAGTCCGGCATGTATTGCAGTATCAGTATCTATTGAGATTGCAGTGTCGAGGAGGGTCTTGTTTCCTTCAAAGAAAGTAGGCATTCCCTGAATCTGGCCATAAGCATTGCCTTCGCCGCACCATACATCGTGATAAACAATATTGCTGCTTACCACAACATCCATAATCTTCAGGCATTTGTCTATTCCTCCCGCTACTCCGGTACTGATGATACAGTCGGGATTAAAGTTTCTTATAAGTTCTACCGTTCCGGCTGCTGCGTTAACCTTTCCTATGCCACATTGCATAAGTACCACAGAGTTCTTCTTGATATTTCCCTCTATATAATTGAAAGGACCTTCACTGCGTTCAGTCTTGTTTGTAAGCTGGTTTGCCAGTTGCTTCTGTTCGGAAGACATGGCTGTTATAATTCCTATTTTCATATAAATGTTTTATCTTAACTTTTATTTTCGTGACAAATTTACGATATTTCATTGAGTATTGTGTTATCTTTGCCAACTGAAAGATAATGGTTTGGCTATTTTTAGGATTCTTTTTCAGAATTCTTTGGCTGTCTTTATCATGTCATTATGAAATATATAGAATAACAAATAAAAACAATAATATTATCTTAAAATTAGTATGAACTTATTCAAGAAATTTATTCCCGACCTGATTGTTGTAATTTTATTTGCAGTAATCTCGTTTGCGTATTTCTTTCCGGCAGTTACGGAAGGACGAATTCTTGCACAGCATGATGCCGTAGCCGGTATCGGTTCCGGACAGGAACAAAAAGAGTATTTAGAGAAAACCGGAGAGAGAACACGCTGGACAAACTCCATATTTGGCGGTATGCCTACATATCAGATGGCTCCGAGTTATGATTCAACGGATACTTTAGGATTTATCCAGAAAATATATCATTTGTTTCTTCCTACATACGTGTGGTATGTGTTTGTAATGCTTCTTGGTTTCTATATTCTCTTAAGAGCATTTAATTTCAAGGTATGGCTTTCTGCTCTTGGGGCAATTATATGGGCTTTCTCCTCCTATTTCTTCATAATTATTGCTGCCGGACATATCTGGAAGTTTGTTACTCTGGCTTATATCCCTCCTACAATAGCAGGTATGGTATTGGTTTATAGAGGAAAGTATCTTGGAGGTGCTTTGCTCACAGCTCTGTTTGTGGCACTTCAGATTTCAGCCAATCATCCTCAGATGAGTTATTATTTCCTGTTTGTAATGCTGTTTATGGCTATAGCATACGGGGTGATTGCTTATAGAGAAAATAAGCTGTCTCACTTTATAAAGGCATCTTGTATATTGGTTGTGGCAGGTATACTTGGAGTATGTGTCAATCTTTCAAATTTGTATCATACTTATCAGTATAGTAAGGAAAGTATGCGCGGAAAGAGTGAACTGGTTAAGGAAAACTCAGCTAACCAGACCGACAGCGGACTTGAACGTGATTATATTACACAGTGGAGCTATGGAATTGGAGAGACTTTCTCACTTCTTGTTCCTAATGTTAAGGGTGGCGCTTCTGTTCCGCTTGCAGCTAATGAAGATGCTATGAAGAAAGCAGATCCTATGTATAGAGGAATATACAGTCAGCTTGGCCAGTACTGGGGTGAACAGCCAGGAACATCAGGTCCGGTGTATGTGGGTGCATTTGTGATGTTCCTTTTCGTATTAGGATGCTTTATAGTAAAAGGACCTATGAAATGGGCTTTATTTGCCGGTACTGTTTTCTCTATCGTCTTGTCGTGGGGAAAGAATTTTATGGGACCTACAGACTTCTTTATAGACTTTGTACCAATGTACAATAAGTTCCGTGCAGTATCTTCTATCCTGGTTATAGCAGAGTTTACAATTCCTCTTCTGGCTGTAATGGCGCTTAAAGAAGTACTCGACCGCCCTTCATTGATTAAGGAGCAGGCAAAGGCATTCTATATAAGCCTTGCTCTGACTGGAGGTGTATCACTGTTGTTTGCCGTTGCTCCTCATGTTTTCTTCTCTTCTTTTGTGTCTTCTATGGAGATGGCTGCTTTGCAGAATGGAATACCACAGGATCAGTTGGCTCCTTTATTGGTGAATCTCGAAGAAATACGTGTATCTATATTTACATCTGATGCATGGAGAAGTGTTGTGATTATAGTTGTAGGTATGGCCTTGCTTATGGCATATGTATCAGGAAAGATAAATGCGAAGCTTACCGTTGCTGCAATAGCAGTTCTTTGTCTTGTTGATATGTGGGGAGTAAATAAGCGTTATCTTTACGACAGCCAGTTTGTGGCAAAAGGTTCTGAAATGCAGCCTTATCTTAAACCTACGGAAACAGATAAGGAAATATTGAAGGATAAATCGCTCGATTACCGCGTATTGAATCTTGCAGTCAATACATTCAACGAAAACAGTACTGCTTATTGGCATAAAAGTATAGGTGGATATCATGCAGCAAAGCTTCGCCGTTATCAGGAAATTATAGAAGAACATATCCAGGGAGAAATGAACGGTATTTTTACAAAGCTTACTGAAGCGGGTGGAGATATGAGTAAGGTTGAGGCTGACGCGTTCCCTGTATTGAACATGCTTAACACTCGTTATTTCATTCTTCCACTTCAGGGAGGACAGACTGCACCAGTATTCAATCCTTACGCCAATGGTAATGCATGGTTTGTAGATGATGTGAAATATGTGGATAATGCCAATGAAGAAATTGACGCTCTTCATGATACAAACCCTCTTTATACAGCTATTGTCGACAAGAAGTTTGCAGAACAGATAAAGTCGCCGATTGTCTCTGATAATGTATCGTCCGATACTCTAAGAAGCGTTACTCTTACAGATTATCAGCCTAACGCCCTGAAATATGAAGTAGATTCAAAAAACGGAGGAGTGGTAGTGTTCTCTGAAATTTATTATCCCGGATGGATTTCATATATAGATGGAAAAGAAGTTGAACACGGACGCGCGGATTATATATTGCGAGCTATGAATGTTCCTGCAGGAAAACATCAGATAGAGTTTAAATTCGATCCGAAGTCTCTTCATACTACAGAAGCTATAGCATATACTGCATTGGTAATATTGGTTTTGGGTGCAATTGCAGTATGTTTCTTGTGGTATAGGAAACAGAAAAAATAAATAAATTATCTGGCGTGACTTGGAGCTTGGGACAGGCAGTGTTAATTAAACAAAGCTTGAATAGACACAGTCTGTTATGCCATGAGTTGACCCTTGATTTGAACTGATTAAAAATATTTAACCCAATAAATAAAGGAATGAAGAGAAGCAGGTTTCCTTCATTCCTTATTTATTTTTAGTCTGGGGCTAATTATATTCATTTAATTTATTCGTATTATTAATTCTCAACCACATGGAGACATATTGTCCTATATATCAAATTCATTATTCTTCGTTGAAATCAAAAAGCTTCTTCCTGGCCAACATGCATGCTCCTGTAACTCCGGCTTTTTCCTGAAGTTTTGAAAGAATAATAGCCGAATCCTTATTTACAAGGTTCAATGAATATTTCCTTACGGCACTTCTTATAGGCTGTAGGATATAATCTCCGGTTTGAGCAAGTACTCCTCCTATGATAACAAGTTCCGGGTTGAGAAGATTAATCAGTCCGGCGAGATATCTTCCAAGTTTTTGTCCGATTTCTTCGGTAAGTTCAATACAAAGCAAGTCTTCCTTGTTTGTGGCATCTACAATATCATATAAAGTCAGAGAAGATTCATCCTCCTTTATCTTGGCAGATAATATAGACTGCTTCCCTTCGTGCACACATTTTAGTAGTTCGCTATATAATGCCTCACCGGAAACTTCAGTCTCAAGACATCCTCTTTTACCACAGTGGCATATTCTTTCATTGTCGAAAACATTAAAATGGCCGAATTCACCGCTGAATCCTGATTTCCCTGTATATATTTTCCCGTTGAAAATAAGTCCGCTTCCTAATCCCCAACTAAGATTGATGAAGATAATATCTTTTTCGCCTTTTACAGCTCCTTTTACCATTTCTCCGTATGTCATGGCCCTTGTATCATTGTCAATGCCAACCTCCAGTCCGATTTTTTCTGTCAGAATTTCGGCTAAAGGCCTTTCCTCGAAATTGAACTGTGAGAAACTGTGTCCTGATTCCGGGTTTACTCTACCTGATATGTTTATGCCTATATTGAATATCTTGTCTCTGCCAATATTTATACTGTCAAGAAATTCATTGATATGAAAACATAAAGTTTCCAATCCTTCTTTGGTATTTTCGAGTTTATATTTTACTCCCATGCGTGTTTCGGTAATTTCACCGATAAGGTTCATAAGAGCAAAATTCAGAGAGAATTTCTTTATGTCTACTCCAACGAAATAACCAGATTCAGGATTCAGACCATAAAGAGTAGGAGGTCTGCCTTCTGAAGTCTCAAGCTTGCCGTAGCTGATGATGTATCCGTCATCAAGCATTTCGGTAACAAATTTAGTTGCGGTTGGTACGCTTATATTAAGTTCCTTAGCTAAATCAGGAAGAGTAGAAGACTGATTGTACAGATAGTATCCTATAATCTTTTTTTTCATTGCAGCACTGCGAGTGCCTTTATCTATTTCGGTGAGTAGATTCATGGTTTCAATACTTAAGAATTAGTTGTTAATGCAAATTTAATGTTTTTATTTAGTTTTATTGTTTGGTAACTAAAATATTTTATAAAATAAATCTTGTTATTTTCGTATAAATAGATGTTTATATTTACTTTTGAAAAAACAATCAATTAATTTAATAAATATTATGGAAAGAGGTTATTTACTAAAGAATTTGTTTATGTCTGTGGCCTTTTTGTCTTTGATGAGTGCATGCTCATCGCAAGGCGGTAAGGCCATCATAAACTCAGTGGATGTTCCCGATTTACCTGTTAAAGGAGGAGTTTCAGCTCCGTTTGCTGGTATTATAGGAGGTAATATGGTTGTATCTGGAGGATGTAATTTCCCCGATGTACCTGCTGCCGATGGTGGAAAGAAGGTTTATTACGATGAGGTTTATGGCATTAGTTTAGACTTGAACGGACAAGGATGGAAGCTGCTGGGAAAAATATCCATGCCTTTAGCATATGGTGCTATGGCAATAACTGGCAACGGGATGGTTTGTGCCGGTGGAATGAGCGCCGATTCGGCTGTAGCGAGAAGCTTCTGTATTAAATTGTCTGATAATGAAGACAAAAATGGGGTAATGCATATTGAGGAACTTCCATATCTTCCGGAAGCAATTGATAATGGCGCAGCGGTGGGTGTAGGTAATGATGTGTACGTGACAGGCGGAAATCAGGCGAATGGCGGAAATTCTCTCTATGTATTGAGACATGGTGCTAAGCAATGGCAGAAATTAAAGGATTATCCTATGGGAAAACGTGTACAGCCAGTCTTGCTTGCCACTGAGAAAACCTTGTATCTTGTGGGAGGATTTGATTATGATAAGGCAGAAAATAAATGTACCCTATATTCTGATATGTTGCCATACGATTTAGAAACAGGAGAATGGGGTAACCCTATATCATTCCCTGTAAAGGATGATGGCAGTTCTTATGCTATCTCTGGTGCCTCAGGAACTATGTTGGGTAGTAGGTTGCTGCTTTCTGGCGGAGTAGATTATAAAATATTTAAAGAAGCAATGGAGGGAAATTCTCCTGCTGATTATATGAAGAAGCCGGCTGGCTGGTATAAATTTAACGATGATATACTTATATATGATACAAATTCTGGCTTGTGGTCTATAGAGCCTGACGTAAATGGTATGAATAAAGCTGGAGGGGTACTGTTAAGTAAAGATAATAAGCTCTTTATGGTCTGTGGAGAAATAAAACCTGGAATACGTACCCCGGAGGTTGTGGTAAAGGAAATATTCTATGAAGATGGTAATATTTCAATAAAAAAATGATATTTATACTGTATAAATACTGGATTTTGAAATAAATTGTATTAACTAAGTATTTTTTCTTCATTTCATTTGTATTAATTAAAGTAAACCTATATATTTGCGACATATAAATAAATTAATTTATTAAATCTCAAGATTATGGAAAAGATAATAGGATTAATTGATGCTCCATTTACTCCGTTTTATGAAAACGGTGAAGTTAACCTCGAACCAATCGAAGCTTATGCAAAGATGTTGGCCAAAAATGGCTTGAAAGGCGTATTTATTAATGGCTCTTCTGGCGAAGGCTATATGCTTACAGAAGAAGAACGTATGAAACTTGCTGAAGAGTGGGTAAGAGTAGCTCCCGAAGGCTTTAAAGTAATAGTTCATGTGGGAAGTTGCTGTGTAAAGGCTAGTAAGATGCTTGCTGAACATGCTCAGAAGATTGGTGCATGGGGTATAGGTGCTATGGCTCCTCCTTTCCCAAAAATTGGCCGTATAGAAGAACTCGTAAAATATTGTGAAGAAATTGCGGCTGGTGCTCCGGAACTTCCTTTCTATTACTATCATATTCCTGCTTTCAACGGTGCTTTCCTTCCTATGGTAGAATTGCTGAAAGCTGTCGACGGACGAATTCCTAACTTTGCCGGTATCAAGTATACTTACGAAAGTATTTATGAATACAACCAGTGCCGTTTGTATAAGAACGGTAAATACGATATGCTTCATGGTCAGGATGAAACAATTCTTCCTTCTTTAGCTATGGGTGGCGCACAGGGTGGTATTGGTGGAACAACCAATTACAACGGTATCAACCTTGTTGGTATAATCGATGCTTGGAAGGCAGGTGATATTGAAAAGGCTCGTGAACTTCAGAATTTCTCTCAGGATGTTATCAATGTAATTTGTCACTACCGCGGAAATATTGTCGGAGGTAAGAGAATCATGAAACTTATCGGACTTGATCTGGGCAAGAACCGTACACCGTTCCAGAATATGACTGATGAGGAAGAAGCTCGTATGAAGGCCGAACTTGAGGCTATTAATTTCTTCGAACGTTGCAATAAGTTCTGATAAAGAATCTGGAGGTATAGCTATGGATAAGAAAATTTATCTAAGTTATTGGGCCGAGAGATATAAGGAAGATATGTTGAATGATATCATGCCTTTCTGGCTCAAATACGGTCTGGATAAGGAACACGGAGGAATATTCACATGTGTCGACCGTAACGGACATCTTATGGATTCAACTAAATCGGTATGGTTCCAGGGACGTTTTGCTTTTACTTGCTGCTATGCTTATAATAACATAGAAAAGCGTCAGGAATGGCTTGATGCGGCAAAAAGCACACTCGACTTTATTGAAGCACACTGCTTCGACAGGGACGGAAGAATGTACTTTGAAGTTGCAGCCGATGGAACTCCTCTCAGAAAAAGAAGATATGTGTTCAGTGAAAGCTTTGCAGCTATAGCAATGGCTGAATATGCCCTTGCAACAGGTAGCCGTGAATATGCCGAAAAAGCACTGAATCTTTTCAAGGCAATGCGCCGTTTCCTGTCGACTCCGGGTATTCTCGAACCGAAATATCTTCCAACTGTGGAAGCTCAGGGACATTCCATAACAATGATAATGATTAATGTAGCTTCTCGTATAAAGAAAGTTATAGACGACCCTGAACTTGATATACAGATAAACGATTCTCTTTATGCTCTTAAGAACTATTTCATGCACCCTGAATTTAAGGCTTTGCTTGAAACCGTTGGCCCTAAAGGAGAGTTTATCGACTCAATCAACGGACGTCTGATAAATCCGGGACATTGTATAGAAACATCATGGTTCCTTTTCGATGTTGCTGCCGACAGAGGTGGAGATAAAGAAATAACAAATATGGCTCTCACCATACTTGAATGGTCTTGGGAATGGGGCTGGGACAAACAATACGGCGGTATAATCAACTTCCGCGACTGCAAGAACTTCCCTCCACAGGATTACTCACAAGACATGAAATTCTGGTGGCCACAGACAGAAGCCATTATTGCTACTCTGTATGCATATAAGATAACAAAAAATGAGAAATATCTTAAGATGCACAAGCAGATAAGCGACTGGACATACGCTCATTTCCCGGATACCGTATCTGGTGAATGGTACGGATACCTTCACCGAGACGGAAGCGTGGCACAACCTGCTAAGGGAAATCTCTTTAAAGGACCGTTCCATATTCCGAGAATGATGACAAAGGGATATGAACTATGCCTTGAAATATTGAATGATTAATTTTCTAATATAAAAATAAATGTTGTATTAATTAATCCTGTTTGGGAACGGGACTATATCAGATTTCAGTTTTTATAAACTTTATATTAGGTATTTTCTTGAGAAAGGAAAGTAGTGGTAAAAAGATTCTTTAGGGAGAAAAACTGATTGATTATGATATAGTCCTAATCCCTTACTGACTTTTTTCAGACTTTTTTTAATCATATAATTCTTGTATCGTGAAGAAGACATCTAAAATTTATCCTTGGGTAGTAGTGGCTCTTTTGTGGGGTGTGGCCTTGCTTAATTACATGGACCGTCAGATGCTTAGTACCATGAAAGATGCTATGCAGATTGATATTGTTGAACTACAGTCGGCTGCCAATTTTGGCTGGCTTATGGCTATCTTCTTGTATATTTACGGGTTTATGAGTCCGGTGTCCGGTATTATAGCTGACAGACTCAACCGAAAATGGCTTATTGTTGGAAGTTTGTTTGTATGGTCGGCTGTAACATATCTTATGGGTATTGCAACTACCTTTAATCAAGTGTTCTGGTTAAGAGCCCTTATGGGAGTTAGTGAGGCGTTATATATACCTGCAGGGCTTTCTCTAATAGCCGATTACCATTCGGGCAGGTCCCGTTCCCTGGCAGTTGGTATACACATGACCGGACTTTATACAGGTCAGGCAGTAGGCGGTTTTGGCGCAACAGTAGCAGCTGCTTATTCATGGCATACCACTTTCCACTGGTTCGGTATTATAGGAATAGCATACGCTCTTATATTAATGCTCTTTTTAAGAGACAAGAAGCCTGATGTGGTAACAGAAAAGCCTGTTCCTGATCAGAATACAGGTTCACAGCAAAAAGAACCGGTTTTCGTAAGTCTGAAATCATTGTTCAGTAATGTTGCTTTCTGGGTTATTCTATTATATTTCGCAGCACCAAGTCTGCCAGGATGGGCAACAAAAAACTGGCTTCCTACATTGTTTGCCGAAAATCTTGATATGCCGATGTCACAGGCAGGTCCTTTGTCTACTATTACCATAGCAGTTTCATCATTTATTGGAGTGATTGTTGGAGGAATATTATCCGACAGATGGGCACAGAAGAATCTTCGTGGACGTGTTTATACCGGAGCAATAGGCTTAGGACTTACAATTCCTTCATTACTTCTTTTGGGATATGGACACAGTATAGTGGCTGTAGTAGGTGCAGGATTATTGTTTGGTATAGGATATGGAATGTTTGATGCCAACAATATGCCAATCCTTTGCCAGTTTGTTTCGGCCAAGCAGAAAGCTACAGCCTATGGTATAATGAACATGGTAGGAGTATTTGCCGGAGCATTCATAACAAGTCTTTTAGGAGAATGGAGCGACGGAGGAAATCTTGGAGCCGGATTTGCAATGCTTGCTGTAGTAGTAGCTGTAGCATTATGTGCACAATTGTATTTCCTGAAGCCTAAAGCCGATAATCTGGATTAATAATAGCATAACATTAAAATTTAATTATATGATAGTTTCAAATTTACATAATACAGAGCGCATTGAGTCTCTGCATCCTTTATTCAAGAAATTGTTTGATTATGTAAAGTCGCACGATATCCTTAATATGGAATGTGGCCGTATAGACATTGACGGAGATAATCTTTATATCAACAATGTAAATCCTACCTGTATCCCTGCAGAAAAGCAGGTGCTTGAAGTTCATCGTGACTATATCGACGTGCAGATTCTTCTGGAAGGAAAGGAAACGATAGGATGGAAAGCCCTTGAAGATGCAAAAGAAGAAACAAAGGCATATGATAAGGAAGGCGACTGTGCATTGTATTCAGACAAACCTACTTCATGGTTGCATCTTGAACCAGGCCAGTTTGCTATCTTTTTCCCAGAGGATGCTCATGCACCAGTTATAGGGGAAGGTAAGATACGTAAGATGATTGCAAAGGTGAAAATATTGTAATTCTATTAAGTATTAAGATTTTATATCTTATTGCCTTACCGAAGAATGAGATGGTATGGTGATTGATTATATCTTAAACATTATCTGCCATTATTATTTCTATAAAACCATTTTTATATTATTCTTTTTGAATCAATGAAATAAATATCTGCTATTTACTTGTATTGTTTTTAATCAATAAATAATACAAGTGAATAGCAGATAATATTATTTGTATTTTGAAAATGTCGTATGTAGTTCTCAGAATTCTAATGAAAATAATCGGTTTATAATATATAAACTATTAGGAAGTTATTCTTTAGATTCGAAGAATCTGCTCCTGGCAAGAAGGCATGCACCAATAACACCTGCTTTTTCCTGTAATTTTGACAATACTATTTCTGTATCTTTATTGACTAAGTTCAAAGAGTATTTTTTTACTGAACTTTTAATTGGAAGTAGAATGTAATCGCCAACACTTGCAAGTGTTCCTCCAATAATTACTAATTCTGGATTCAGAAGGTTTATGAGTCCTGCAAGATATCTGCCTAACTTTTGTCCAATTTCTTCTATCAATTCTATACACAGTAGGTCTTCCTTATTTATTGCATCTACAATATCATATAGAGTAAGTGAATCTTTGTTTTCTTTTATTCTCTTGGATAAGATAGACTCTTTTCCTTCATTTACACATTTTATCAGATCGAAATATAAAGCTTTTCCTGATACTTCTGTCTCTAGGCATCCTCTTTTTCCACAATGACAAATCTTCTCATTATCAAAAACATTAAAGTGTCCGAATTCTCCACTGAAGCCAGATTTTCCAGTATATATTTCGCCATTAAATATCAAACCACTTCCTAGTCCCCAGCTTAGATTAATGAATATAATATTTTTTTCTCCGTTGACACATCCCATTTTCATCTCACCGTATGTCATTGCTCTTGTATCATTGTCAATACCAACATTAATGCCTATTTTTTCTGATAAAATCTCAGCGAGAGGACGTTCTTCGAAATTAAAATGAGAGAAACTATATCCGGATTCAGAATTTACTCTTCCGCGAATATTGATACCAATATTAAATATTTTGTCTTTAGAAACATTGATGCTATTTATAAAATCGCTGATGTGATAGCATATGGTTTCAAGTCCTTCAGGTGTATACTCTAATTTGCATTCAACTCCTAAACGTATATCTACAATCTCTCCTATAAGATTTATCAGTGCAAAATTTATAACAGATTCCTTAATATCCACTCCTATAAAATACCCGGATTTAGGGTTTAAACCATATAGTGTTGGAGGTCTTCCTTCCGAGGTCTCAAGTTTACCATAACTTATAATGTAGCCGTTTTCGAGCATTTCAGTAACAAATTTTGTTGCTGTAGGAACGCTTATATTCAGTTCTTTTGCCAAATCTGGGAGTGTAGATGAATGATTGTACAAGTAGTAACCAATAATTTTTTTTCTCATTATTGAGTTACGGGTGCTTTTTTCAAATTCTGAGGTTAAGTTCATATTTTGACATTTTTTATGTTCTGGTTTATAATGCAAATTTAATATTTTAATCAATAAACTATTTTAATAGCAAAAAATGTTTCTTGTAATCCCAAAGCCTCTTTTTTTAACCCGATAAAGTACTAGTTGTTGTTTTCAGGTGAGAAGTTTATTTGTTAATAAATAAATTTATTTATTTATTAAGTGTAATGTTTACAATGTTTCTTATCTCTTGTTTTATATACCGATACGGTTTTTTAGATAGTTATTTGCAGTTTATAAGCATATAATGGGTATTGATATGCGTTAATAAAACTAAACTGTTAAATTTAATGGTTTAGTAAGAAAAAATCTTGAATTATATTTGGGTTAATAAATATAATCCTCTATATTTGCTGCATGTTAATAAAGTGATTTATTAATTGTTGAATTATGAGAAATACTACATGGATTAATAATGACATGTATAAAAAATAAATCAAGGTTAAATACATATATGGTATTTTTTACATATTCTATAGTATAATCAAGATGCGGAAATAGTGTGCAAGAATAGTCTATATAAACTTGAGGTTTTTATTTTGATAAAGGTATTTTGATGTATAGAGTATTGCAATTTTCTTGATAATATATTGATATATAGCCTATATCTTACACATATTTCCGTGGTTCTATAATTGATATAATAATTAATTGTGTTGTAAGAAAAATAACTTTTAAATGTAAAATATATGAAGAAGACTTTATTATTTGCCATGAATTTGTTCATGGCAATAGCTATTTACGGTGCAGATACTATATATGTAAAGTCACCACAGATTCCTGTACTTATAGAGAGACATGACAATGTTCTGTTCTACATGCGTCTTGATGCCAAGGAAACTAAAAATCTTGATAATGTTACTATTGATTTTGGAAAAGACGTTCCATTAGATGAGATAAAATCAGTAAAACTCTATTATAGTGGAACTGATGCTTATCAAGACAGAGGAAAAGTTCGATATGCTCCTGTTGAATATATACCCAATAATATACCAGGAAAGACTCTTGTAGCAAATTCTTCATATTCAATAAAAAAGTCTGAGGTAGAGGTTAATAATAACACTTTGGTTTTAAAAGGAAATCAAAAACTTTTTCCTGGAATAAACTACTTTTGGGTAAGCCTTGAAATGGAAGATTCAGCATCTTTAAATACTAAAATAACTGTATCTTTATCGTCTGTACAGGCTGATAATAAAATATTACCTGTTAAAAATGTTTCGGCTGACAATATAGTCCGCAGAATGGGAGTAGGTGTCCGTCATGCAGGCGATGACGGATCGGCAGCATTCCGTATTCCTGGACTTGTTACTTCCAATAAAGGTACACTCTTGGGCGTGTATGATGTAAGATACAATAGCAGTGTTGACTTGCAGGAACATATCGACATAGGATTAAGCAGAAGTACAGATGGAGGTAAAACATGGGAAAAAATGCGACTTCCTTTGTCGTTTGGAGAATACGATGGTCTGCCTTCTGCGCAAAACGGAGTAGGAGATCCTTCTATATTGGTTGACAGGAAAACCAATACAATATGGATTGTTGCCGCGTGGACACATGGTATGGGAAACCAAAGAGCATGGTGGAGTTCACATCCTGGTATGGATCTTAATCATACGGCTCAGTTGGTATTGGCAAAGAGTACAGACGATGGTAAAACATGGTCGGCACCTATCAATATAACAGAGCAGGTAAAACATCCTGAATGGTACTTTCTTCTTCAGGGACCTGGCAGAGGTATTACCATGAGTGATGGAACACTTGTATTTCCTATTCAGTTCATCGATAAGACACGTATACCTAATGCTGGTATAATGTATAGTAAAGATGGAGGAAAGAACTGGAAAATTCATAATCATGCCAGAACAAATACTACCGAGGCTCAGGTAGCAGAAGTAGAGCCTGGAGTACTTATGCTGAATATGAGAGATAACCGTGGTGGAAGTCGTGCCGTTTATACAACAACAGATTTGGGCAAGACATGGAAAGAGCACGAATCTTCTCGTACAGCTTTGCGTGAACCGGTATGTATGGCAAGTCTTATTAGTGTTAAGGCTGAAGATAATATTTTCGGTAAAGACATTCTTATATTTTCGAATCCTAACTCCACTCAGCATAGAAAGGATATGACTATTAAGATAAGTTTTGATGGAGGTTATACATGGTCGGAAAATCATCAGTTATTGCTTGATGAAGGAGATAATTGGGGCTATTCATGCCTTACAATGATTGATAAAGAAACAGTTGGTATTTTATATGAAAGTAGTGTTGCTCATATTACTTTCCAAAGTATTAAGTTGAAAGATATAGTAAAGTGATAGTTTATTTTAATATTTTATTAACTCTAAATTTCAAGTCTTATGAGAAAGACATTTAAATCTGTTGGCGTGTTGTTGTGTATCAGCAGCTTGCCATTGGGAGGAGTAATGGCATTTCCTATGCCTTCTGTCAATGGTATTGAGACATTACAACAAGAGAATGTGTGTAAGGGTATAGTAAAAGATGCATCAGGTGAAACTGTTATTGGTGCTTCTGTTGTAGTTAAAGGAACATCAAACGGTACTATTACAGGACTTGATGGAGATTTCTCTTTGAATAATGTAAAAAAAGGGGATGTCATTGAAATTTCATTTGTTGGTTATTCTACTCAGGTTATAAAGTGGAATGGAAATGATTTGAGCGTTATTTTGAAAGAAGACACTCAAACACTTGAAGAAGTGGTTGTAACCGGTTATGGTGGAAAGCAGTTAAGAACAAAAGTTACCAATTCTATTTCTAAGGTTGATGAAAAAGCTTTTTCTGTCGGAGCTTATTCTAACCCGGCTCAAGCATTGTCTGGTGCTGTTGCAGGTCTTAAAGTAACACAATCATCAGGTAATCCAGGTGCGACACCAACTATTGTATTGCGTGGTGGTACTAACCTTGATGGTACAGGTTCTCCATTGGTTATGGTTGATGGTCAGTTAAGAGATGGATTGAGTGATATTAACCCTGAGGATATTGAATCAATGGAAGTATTGAAAGATGCCGGAGCTACAGCATTGTATGGTGCAAGAGCAAGTAACGGTGTAATTCTAATAACAACAAAAAGTGGTAAAGCGGGACATAGGGAGATTAATTTTAAGGCAAAGTTAGGATTGAATTACATTAACAATCCATACGAATTTCTTGGAGCAAGAGACTATATTACTGTGATGAGAAATGCTTATGCAAATACTCCGTGGGCACCTCAACAGAATCTTTCAGGAGCACAGCCTTTTGGTACCGGTAATGTACTTAATGATCAGATGCGTTGGAATGTGATGAAGAAAACATCAGATAATGCATATTTATTAGGCCGTGGATGGGAAGAAATGGTTGATCCATTAGATCCTAATTCTACAATAATATTTAAAGGCATTAGTCCTGCAGATTATAACTTGAATAACCCGTCAATGACACAAGATTATAATGTCAATATGTCTGGTGGTAACGAGAAAGGAACATATTATGCAGGTTTGGGTTATAATAAATCAGAAGGTATTCCTATTTCATCATTTTATAAAAGATATAGTTTTGTTTTCAACGGAAGCTATAAAGTTGCTGAAAGGATAAAGGCTTCATCTAACTTCAATTATAATAGAGCAAACTGGAGATCAATGCCTGGTTCTCAGGGTAGTGAATACAATTATTTTGGTAGAATAATGTCTACTCCACCTACAGCAAGATTTGAGGATGAAGATGGAAACTATTTGTTAGGACCTAATGATGGAGATGGAAATCAGGCTTATCAGCCGGAAAAATGGCAAGTTGATAATCAGACTGATAAATTTACAATGATTCAGACTTTGGAGATTGATCTTTGGAAAAATCTGAAAGTAAAAGGAACTGCCAACTGGTACTATTCTGAAGGACTTTATGAGACATTTACAAAGGATTATGAATCTACTCCTGGATCATTTAATCAATCAAGGAATACAAAAGCAGAGTTTGCACGTGATTTCTCACAGACTTATAATCTTGTGTTAAGTTATAATCAGGTTTTTGCCAAGGATCATAGTGTTGATGTTATGTTTGGTACTGAATTCTTCGATAAACAGACAAAGGGATTCAATGCATCCGGATCAGGTGCTCCAACAGATGATTTTGGTGATTTAGGGTTAACAGATAATGGTGAAGGCAAACGTAGTATCGATTCATGGCATTCAAGATACAGAATCATGTCTTATTTTGGAAGAGTAAATTATGATTTCAAGGGTAAATACTTATTGTCTGGAGTATTCCGCCAAGACGGTTATTCTTCATTGTTAGGTGATAATAGATGGGGATTTTTCCCTGGCGTATCTGCTGGTTGGATTTTTGGAAAAGAAGAATTTGTTCAGGAAAAGTTACCTGTATTATCTTTTGGTAAATTAAGAGCCAGTTATGGTTTGAATGGTAATGCTTCGGGTATTGGAGCATATACATTGCAGGGATCTTATAACTCGGTTAAATATAATGGTAATACAGGTTTCCTTATAGGAACATTACCTAATCCTGGTTTGAGATGGGAAAAAACAAGAACTTTTGAAATTGGTATGGATTTGAGTTTCTTTAGTAATAGGTTAAATGCAAATTTAACATACTACGACAGACTTACCATGGATAAGTATGCGGCTTTAAGTTTACCATCAACAACAGGATTCTCTTCTATTACAAACAACAATGGAAAATTTAGTAATAGAGGTCTTGAAATAGAATTGTCTGGTAAGATTATTCAGACTAAAGATTTTTCTTGGGATATGAAAGCAAATATTTCATATAATAAGAACAAAGTCGTTTCTCTACCTGATAACGGCCTATTGAATAACAGACAGAATGGCCAGCAGATTTATACTGGAAAGAAGAATCCTGATGGCACTTATGAGACTATATTTGTTGGTGGATATCAGGAAGGTCAGACTCCAGGTGTTTTGGTAGGATATGTAGCAGAAGGTATTTATAATAGTGTTGATGATATCCCATCTGATTTGGTAGTAACTTCTGGTAATGCTCAAGGTAAATATCAGTATGGACCTGGTGCATGGGCAGCTCTGACAGATGCACAAAAGAAGAATGCTATAGAACTTAAGCCTGGTGATGTGAAATGGAAAGATATCAATGGAGATGGTATGATTGATAGCTTTGACCAGGTGGTTTTAGGAAATACAACTCCTAAATGGACTGGAGGTTTCAATACCACATTACAATGGAAAGGCTTTACTCTTTACGGACGTTTTGACTTTGCGTTAGGTTATTGGATATATGACCAGACTACTCCATGGTTCCTGGGATGTATGCAGGGAACTTATAATACTACTACAGAAGTATTTGATACTTGGTCTGAAAATAATAAAGGAGCAAAATTACCAAGATATGTATATGCAGATCAGTTAGGACCTGGTAACTATAATAGAACTTCAAATTTGTTTGCTTATAGAGGTAATTATTTGGCTGTAAGAGAATTGTCTTTATCCTCAAATCCGCAACTAAGCTCTTCAGCGTCCTTCTTGCGTCTAAACG